>OMCT01000799.1_pt1 | contig 22166 bp, 19 predicted proteins | sample 1674301 | NCBI WGS metagenome assembly OMCT01 (sample SAMEA103958158, study PRJEB25191) | human gut metagenome
CTGCACACAGGCTGCAGAGTTGCTGCACACAGGCTGCAGAGTTGCTGCACACAGGCTGCAGAGTTGCTGCACACAGGTTGCAGAGTTACTGCAAACAGGCTTGCAGTACTGCTGCAAACAAGGATGCAGTGACGCTGCAAACGGGCTTGCAGTGATGCTGCAACCCTGTATGCAGTAACAAACTCACGAGCGGGGCGGACAAACCGCCCCTGCATTTCACTTCGTACCACCCCGTTTCCCATGAAAGCATCCGACAATCATTCCTCCACTATAAGCAGCAAAGATTCCGGCTGTTCATAAGAAGAAACAGGAAAATGCCAGCCGCACAGTAGGCTATCTGCCAAAAAAATGCTACTTTTGCATATTCAATTGAACAAAAACTTATTATCTCATGAGTAACCAACGATACATGATGCGCGGCGTAAGCGCATCGAAAGAGGACGTTCACAACGCCATCAAGAACATCGACAAGGGCATCTTCCCGCAGGCCTTCTGCAAGATCATCCCCGACATACTGGGCGGCGACCCGGAGTATTGCAACATCATGCACGCCGACGGCGCAGGCACCAAGTCCTCGCTGGCCTACATGTACTGGAAGGAAACGGGCGACCTGTCCGTCTGGAAAGGCATTGCACAGGACGCACTCATCATGAACATCGACGACCTGCTCTGCGTAGGAGCAGTGGACAACATACTGGTCTCTTCGACCATCGGACGAAACAAACTGCTGGTACCGGGCGAAGTCATCTCGGCCATCATCAACGGTACGGACGAACTGCTGGCCGAACTGCGTGAAATGGGCGTAGGCGTCTATGCCACAGGTGGCGAAACGGCCGACGTAGGCGACCTGGTACGTACCATCATCGTGGATTCTACCGTGACCTGCCGCATGAAGCGCAGCGATGTCATCAACAATGCCAACATCCGTCCGGGCGACGTCATCGTGGGCCTTGCCAGCTACGGACAGGCTACTTACGAGAAGGAATACAACGGCGGTATGGGCAGCAACGGTCTGACTTCGGCCCGTCACGACGTCTTTGCCAAGTATCTGGCCGAGAAATATCCCGAAAGCTACGACCATGCCGTGCCCGACGAACTGGTGTATAGCGGCAAGCTGAAGCTGACCGATGCCGTAGAAGGCAGCCCACTGGATGCAGGCAAGCTCGTCCTCTCGCCCACACGTACTTATGCGCCGGTAGTAAAGAAATTGCTCGATGCCCTGCGCCCCGAAATCCACGGTATGGTACACTGCTCGGGCGGTGCGCAGACCAAGGTACTGCACTTTGTGGGCGACAACTGCCGCGTCATCAAGGACAACCTCTTCCCCGTACCTCCCCTGTTCCGCACCATCAAGGAGCAGAGCGATACGGACTGGGCCGAAATGTACAAGGTATTCAACATGGGACACCGTCTGGAAGTCTATCTCTCGCCCGAACATGCCGAGGAAGTCATCGCCATCTCCAAGTCGTTCAACATCGATGCACAGGTCATCGGCCGCATCGAAGAGAGCGACAAGCGCGAGCTGATCATCCGCTCGGAGTTCGGAGAGTTCAAGTACTGATTGGAACGCTCCTGCGTACTATGGGCTATGTAGTCATTGTTCTGATTGTGGTGTGTGCACTGGCTTGGAGGCAATATTACCGGAACAATACCTGCCGGAAGAGGGAATAACAACATGGTAAAAGAGATAAATAATACTCCAAGGTCATGAAGAAAACTCTTGGAAAACTCATTCTGTATCTCATACTGTGCGTGGCAGCAGGCGTCTTACTGAGCGTTTTGGCCACGCACATCGGCTCTGATTATCTGCACAGTCTGGCTGTCATAGGTCCGCCCATGGTGGTAGGTTACCTGTCCAGTCTCGACGGCAGAGAGGAGAAGGGCCGCCGGTTGCGGTGGTGGCGGTTGGTGTTGCTGATAGGCATAGTCACCACTGCGTTCTGGCTGCTTGAGAAATGTGTGTGACAAAAACGTATGAGAAATATGAAGCATTCAGTAAAAGTAATTATCATAGCCATCATCATCCTTGCCTTCTGCTTCGGGCTTTACGTCCTCAGCGACCGGTGGGATGCTCCCGTTCTCCGATTCCTGAACTACACCATCATCGGTGCAGCCTCTGGAATCTATGCAGGTCCCCGTCTCGCTCCCGAAGTCGATAAGGAGAAATATCGAATGACTCCCAGGAAATGGATACTGATCATCGTAGGAGTGGTCGTGCTTGCGGCATTGTTGTCCTGGCTGGTTGAGGGAAGGTTGTGGTAATACATTAAAAAACAAATTATGACGGAAAAGACTCTGTATATAATAAGCGGATGTAATGGTGCCGGTAAGACAACAGCATCCTATACCGTATTACCCGAAATACTGGAGTGCCGTGAGTTTGTCAATGCCGACGAGATCGCCAAAGGGCTTTCACCGTTCAACCCCGAAAGTGTAGCTATTGAGGCTGGCAGACTGATGTTGCTGCGTATCGATGAACTGCTGAAAGCCAATGTTACCTTTTCCATAGAAACAACTCTCTCTACCAAATCTTATCAGAAACTGGTACATAGGGCACAACAACAAGGCTATCAAGTCAAGTTGATATTCTTTTGGCTGGACTCCCCTGAAACAGCTATCAGACGGGTAGCACAAAGAGTTCGCGAAGGTGGTCATAACATTCCCCAAGACGTTATCGTACGGCGTTATCATGCAGGAATAAACAATTTGTTCAACCTGTACATGCAACAAGTCGATTATTGGTTGCTTATCAACAACACGCAAGGTGCCAGCGAATATGTAGCCGAAGGAGGGGCAGCAATACCCACCGAGATATTTAATACGAATACCTATTTAAAAGTGAAACAATATGTCAGAGAATGAAAGAATCGAATTCAGGCAAAAGTTACGCGAAGGGCTGAAGCGCTCACGTCACAAACTCCTACGTGAAAAGGCCTTACGCAACGAGAATGTTGTGGAAGGCAATTATGCCGGAGGAACTCTTGAAGTTTCGGCACGCAAACTGCTGAAAGAAGTCTATAACGAAGATATCTCTGAAAGTAATACGAAATAATGGCAGAAAACAACACCATACTGGAAAAGCTCGACGGCCTCGTGGCACGATTCGAGGAAGTATCAACCTTGATAACCGACCCGGCAGTCATTGCTGACCAGAAGCGGTACGTCAAGCTGACGAAAGAATACAAGGAACTGGGCGACCTGATGAACGCCCGCAAGGAATACATGCAGGTATTGAACGGCATCGACGAGGCCAAGGACATCATTGCCAACGAAACCGACCCCGAGATGCGCGACATGGCACGCGAAGAACTTGATGCCTGCCAGACCCGCCTGCCCGAACTGGAAGAGCACATCAAACTGCTGCTCATCCCCGCCGACCCGCAGGACAGCCGCAATGCCATCCTCGAAATACGTGGCGGTACGGGCGGCGACGAAGCGGCCCTCTTTGCCGGCGACCTCTTCCGCATGTACTCCAAATATTGCGAACGCAAGGGCTGGAAGCTCGAAGTGTCCAGTGCCAACGAAGGAGCAGCCGGTGGTTTCAAGGAAATCATCTGCTCCGTCACGGGCGATAATGTATATGGCACACTGAAGTATGAGTCGGGCGTGCACCGCGTACAGCGCGTGCCGGCCACAGAGACACAAGGCCGTGTGCATACCTCGGCCGCCTCGGTAGCCGTGCTGCCCGAAGCAGAACCCTTCGACGTGGAAATCAACGAAGGCGAAATCAAGTGGGACACCTTCCGAAGCGGCGGTGCCGGCGGTCAGAACGTAAACAAGGTAGAATCGGGCGTACGCCTGCGCTACAACTGGAAGAACCCCAACACGGGCGTAGTAGAGGAAATCCTCATCGAGTGTACCGAAACGCGCGACCAGCCCAAGAACAAGGAGCGTGCCCTGTCGCGTCTGCGCACTTTCATCTACGACAAGGAGCACCAGAAGTACATCGACGACATTGCCTCCAAGCGCAAGACAATGGTCTCTACCGGCGACCGCTCGGCCAAGATACGTACCTACAACTACCCGCAGGGACGCATCACCGACCATCGCATCAACTACACCATCTACAACCTGGCCGCCTTCATGGACGGCGACATACAGGACTGCATCGACCACCTCATCGTGGCCGAGAATGCGGAACGGTTGAAAGAAAGCGAATTGTAATCGAAAGGAGTTAAGGAGTTAGAGGGAATAAAAGAGTTAAGCCAATACCCGGGAGATAATAAGCAAGGCTGTCGGCTTAACTCCTTAACTTCTTGACTACTTAACTCCCCCATAAACATACTAAATCATTATGAACAAGCAACAACTCTTTGAAAACATCAAGAAGAAGCAGTCGTTCCTCTGTGTAGGACTCGACACGGACATCAAGAAAATTCCCGAACATCTGCTGAAGGAAGAAGACCCCATCTTTGCCTTCAACAAAGCCATTATCGACGCAACGCAGGACCTCTGCATCGCCTACAAGCCCAACCTGGCTTTCTACGAGAGCATGGGCGTGAAGGGATGGATGGCTTTCGAGAAGACGGTGAACTACATCAAGCAGAACTATCCCGACCAGTTCATCATCGCCGATGCCAAGCGTGGCGACATCGGTAACACGTCTGCCATGTATGCCCGCACCTTCTTCGAGGAGCTGGACATCGACTCCGTGACCGTCGCTCCCTACATGGGCGAAGACAGCGTGACACCGTTCCTGACGTACGAGGGTAAATGGGTCATCCTGTTGGCACTGACCAGCAACAAAGGTTCGCACGACTTCCAGCTGACGGAAGATAAGGATGGCGAACGTCTGTTCGAAAAAGTGCTACGCAAAAGCCAGGAATGGGCCAACGACGAGAACATGATGTACGTGGTAGGTGCTACGCAAGGTCGCATGTTCGAGGATATCCGCAAGATTGTGCCCAATCACTTCCTGCTCGTGCCGGGTGTAGGTGCCCAGGGCGGATCGCTGGAAGAAGTCTGCAAGTATGGCATGACGAAGGAATGCGGCCTCATCGTCAACTCCAGCCGTGGCATCATCTATGTGGACAAGACAGAGAACTTCGCCGCCGCCAGCCGCAAGGCAGCTCAGGAGGTGCAGGCACAGATGGCCGAACAGCTGAAGGCTATTCTTGGTTGACGAGCCAACGAGGAGACAAGTTGACGAGGAACAAGGGATGAGTTAACAAGATTATAAACTACAGAGGACATGTCCTTGTAGTCTTGTCAACTCGTCCCTTGTTAACTAAAGAATCACAGATACTTCCTGAAGAAACTCTCAATCTTGTCGAACGGAATCACCTTCAGGTTGTCGTACAGGTCGGTGTGATTGGCACCGGGGATGAGGAGCAGTTCTTTGTTGTCGCCCGTCAGCTTCTTGAACGCATCCCGACTGAAGTAACACGAATGGGCCTTATCGCCGTGAATCATCAGGACGGCGCTGCGTATCTCGTTGCTGTAGGTCAGGATGGGCATGTTGAGGAACGACAGGGAAGAAGTCTTGTTCCAACCGTTGTTCGAGTTGAGCGAACGCTTATGATAGCCGCGCGGGGTCTTGTAGTAGGCGTAATAGTCTTTCACAAACTGGGGCGCGTCGGCAGGCAGCGGGTCAACGACACCACCGGCACGTTCGTACGAACCATTACGGTAATCCACTGTGCGCTGTGCGTTGAGCTGGCGGCGAAGTTCGTATCGCTGGTCAGCATTCATTGAGTCGAAGTAACCGTTGGCCGTGACGCGGCTCATGTCGTACATGGTCGAGGTGACCGTCGCCTTGATGCGCGTGTCGATGGCGGCGGCGTTCAAAGCCATGCCTCCCCAACCGCAGATGCCAAGGATGCCGATACGCTCGGGATCTACATCGTCACGAGTTGAAAGATAATCCACTGCCGCACAGAAGTCTTCCGTATTGATGTCGGGCGAAGCTACATAGCGAGGCTGGCCCCCACTCTCGCCCGTAAACGAGGGGTCGAAAGCGATAGTCAGAAAGCCGCGCTCGGCCAGTGTCTGTGCATAGAGGCCGGACGACTGCTCCTTCACGGCTCCGAAGGGTCCGCTCACGGCAATGGCTGCCAGTTTGCCCGATGCGTTCTTCGGCACGTAGAGATCGGCCGCAAGCGTGATGCCGTAGCGGTTGTGGAAGGTCACTTTACTATGATTCACTTTGTCGCTCTGCGGGAACACCTTGTCCCACTCGTTGGTCAGTTCCAGTTTTTCCATATCATTTTCGTTTGAAAAGTTATACTTATCTGTTATAGTTTCCGCACTTACTGCGGTAAAGCCTGCCAGCAGGAATGCCGCCAACAGGCACGAAAGTTTTTTCTGTCCGTTCACCATATCGATATACCTATTTATATATTATGCAAATTTTCTCCTCCCTTTCCATTGTCCGATACCTATCCTCCCTGCAAGTTCGGCTGCTCGGAGCATTCGGAGGAATAGTACCCGGCTCTGTCTTGAATGCAAAGATACGGCAAATCATAACGAGCGTTTGTATATGAATTACAGAAGGAATAACGGAGATTACGGTTTGAGAAACACACCTTCCCCCACACTCTTTTCCTCCGTTTCTTGCTTATCTGCTTGAAATATTTTACCTTTGACCGTAAACATTATAAAGAACTTTGCAAAAAGCAGAATTAACCATGAGCTACGAACGCAAAATCATCAACGACCCCGTCTTCGGGTTCATCAACATACCGAAAGGACTGCTCTACGACCTCGTGTGCCATCCGCTGCTGCAACGCCTGACGCGCATCCGCCAGCTGGGCCTGTCGTCCGTGGTCTATCCCGGCGCACAGCATACGCGCTTCCAGCACTCGCTCGGCGCCTACTACCTGATGACCGAGGCCATCCAGCACCTGACAGCCAAGGGCAACTTCATCTTCGACAGCGAAGCCGAAGCCGTCAAGGCCGCTATCCTGATGCACGACATCGGCCACGGCCCCTTCTCGCACGTGTTGGAAGACACCATCGTGCGCGGCGTCTCGCACGAGGACATCTCCCTGCTGCTGATGGAGCGCATCAACCACGAAATGAACGGACAGCTCACGCTGGCCATCCAGATATTCAAGGACGAATATCCCAAGCGCTTCCTCCATCAGCTGGTCAGCGGCCAGCTCGACATGGACCGCCTGGACTATCTGCGGCGCGACAGCTTCTACACAGGCGTCACCGAAGGAAACATCGGCTCGGCGCGCATCATCAAGATGCTCGACGTGAAGGACGATCACTTGGTTGTCGAATCCAAAGGCATCTATTCCATCGAAAACTTCCTCATGGCCCGCCGACTGATGTATTGGCAAGTGTATCTGCACAAAGCCTCCGTCACCTACGAACGAATGCTCATCGCCGCCCTGCTGCGCGCCAAGGAGCTGGCCTCGCAGGGTGAAGACCTCTTCGCCTCGCCCGCCCTACGCTTCTTCCTCTACAACGATATCAACCGCAACCGTTTCTACGCCGACCCTGAGTGCATCGAAAACTACATCCGACTGGACGACAACGACATCTGGACTTCACTCAAAGTGTGGTGCGGCCACCGTGACAAAGTATTGTCCACACTCAGTACAGACATGGTCAACCGCCGGCTGTTTAAAGTAGAAATTTCCTCCGAACCTGTCACCGAAACACGCATACAGGATCTGCTGGAACAGATTGGCGAATCCCTACACGTGACACCGGCCGAAGCCTCCTATTTCATTTCTACCCCCGGCATCGAGAAGAACATGTACAACCCCGCCGACGACAGCATCGACATCCTCTACAAGGACGGCACTATCAAGAACATTGCCGAAGCTTCGGACATGCTCAACATTTCACTGCTCTCGAAGAAGGTAAAAAAATACTACCTTTGCTACTTGCGGCTAAATAAGTAAGTACAAAATATTCACCCAAGGACAAGGAAATATAAAAAAAAAATCCGTTATTTGTGATTCGAAAACCATTTAGCAAGAAAGAAACATGGAATTTTCAGCCAAACAAATAGCTGCCTACATACAGGGAGAAATTGTAGGAGACGAAAATGCAACCGTACATACCTTCGCCAAAATCGAAGAAGGCATACCGGGAGCCATATCTTTTTTATCCAATCCCAAATACACCCCTTACATCTACGAATCAAAAGCAAGCATCATTCTGGTGAACAAAGACTTCGTTCCCGAACATGATATCAAAGCCACTCTGATAAAGGTAGATAATGCCTACGAGAGCCTGGCCAAGCTGCTTACGCTCTACGAACAGAGCAAGCCCAAACTGACCGGAATCGACTCATTGGCCTACGTGGCTCCCACTGCCAAAGTCGGACAAAACGTCTATATCGGACCCTTTGCCTACATCGGCGACTATGTAGAAATTGGCGACAACACTGCCATCCATCCGCATGCAACAGTCTGCGCCGGAGCCAAAGTGGGAAGCGACAGCATCCTCTATCCCAACGTCACCGTCTATCACGACTGCCGGGTGGGCAATCGCTGCATCCTGCATGCTGGCTGTGTCATCGGAGCCGACGGCTTCGGTTTTGCCCCTACTCCCGAAGGATATGAAAAGATTCCACAAATCGGTATTACGATCTTAGAGGACGACGTTGAAATTGGTGCCAACACCTGCGTTGACCGGGCCACGATGGGAGCAACAATCGTACATCACGGAGTGAAACTGGACAACCTGATTCAAATAGCCCACAACGACGAAATCGGTTCGCACACCGTCATGGCAGCCCAAGTGGGCATTGCCGGATCTACCAAAGTAGGCGAATGGTGTATGTTTGGAGGACAGGTGGGCATCGCCGGTCACATCCACATCGGCAACAAAGTAGATTTGGGTGCACAATCGGGAGTTCCCGGCAGCCTGAAGGACGGCAGCCGCCTGATAGGTACACCGCCTATGGAACTGAAACCTTATTTCAAATCGCAAGCGATATTCCGCAAACTGCCGGACATGTATTTCGAACTGAATGCACTCCGCAAAGAACTCAACGAATTGAAACAACAATTAAATAAGTAACTCATGTTGAAACAAAAGACTCTGAAAGACAGCTTTTCGCTTAGCGGAAAAGGACTTCATACGGGATTTGACCTGACCGTTACTTTCAATCCGGCGCCGGATAACCACGGATATAAGATCCAGCGCATCGACATGGAAGGCCAGCCCGTCATCGATGCCGTAGCCGACAACGTGACAGAGACCACACGCGGTACTGTACTCTCGAAGAACGGCGTAAAAGTCAGTACCATCGAACATGGTATGGCAGCCCTCTACGCATTGGGAATAGACAACTGTCTGATACAAGTGAATGGTCCGGAATTTCCTATTCTGGACGGCAGTTCGCAATACTACGTCAACGAAATAGAACGGGTCGGCACCGTTGAACAAAATGCCATGAAGGATTTCTACATCATCAAATCGAAAATAGAATTTCGTGACGATGCCACCGGCTCATCCATCATTGTACTGCCGGATGAAAACTTCAGCCTGAACGTACTGGTTTCTTACGACTCGGACATCCTGCCCAACCAGTTTGCCACCCTCGAGGACATGGCCAAATTCAAAGATGAGGTCGCTGCCAGCCGTACTTTTGTTTTCGTACGCGAAATAGAGCCGCTGCTTCAGGCAGGACTTATCAAAGGCGGCGACTTGGACAATGCCATCGTCATCTACGAACGTGAGATGTCACAGGAAAGCTTCGACAAACTGGCCGACGTCATGGGAGTTCCCCACATGGATGCCAAGCACTTAGGCTACATCAATCACAAACCGTTGGTATGGCCCAACGAATGTGCCCGCCACAAACTGCTCGACGTCATCGGCGACCTTGCTCTGATAGGCAAACCCATCAAGGGACGCATCATCGCCACTCGTCCGGGGCACACCATCAACAACAAGTTTGCCCGCCAGATGCGCAAGGAAATCCGCCTGCACGAGATACAGGCTCCCACCTACGACTGCAACCGCGCCCCCATCATGGACGTAAACCGTATCCGTGAGCTCCTGCCCCACCGCTATCCCATGCAGTTGGTGGACAAGGTCATCGAAATCGGTGCCAACTACATTGTCGGCATCAAGAACGTTACTTCCAACGAACCGTTCTTCCAGGGACATTTCCCCCAAGAGCCCGTCATGCCCGGCGTGTTGCAAATCGAAGCCATGGCACAGACTGGTGGCCTGTTAGTCCTGAACTCTGTTGACGAACCGGAGCGCTATTCCACTTACTTTATGAAGATTGACGGTGTCAAGTTCCGCCAGAAAGTGGTACCGGGCGATACCCTGATCTTCCGAGTCGAGCTGATGGCCCCCATCCGTCGCGGCATTTCAACCATGAAAGGATACATCTTCGTAGGCGAAAAGGTAGTCTGTGAAGCAGAATTCATGGCACAAATAGTAAAGAACAAATAATTTAATCATGAAGAATGGAGAATGAAGAATTTATTGCAACATGTTCCGGTGTGCTAACAGAATTCTTCATTCTTCATTCTTAATTCTTCATTCATATTATGATCAGTCCTTTAGCATACATTCATCCCGATGCCAAAATCGGGGAAAACGTAGAGATTGCTCCCTTCGTATTCATCGATAAGAATGTGGTCATTGGCGATAACAATAAAATCATGGCCAATGCCAACATCATGTACGGAAGCCGCATCGGTAACGGAAATACCATCTTCCCGGGAGCCGTAATCGGAGCCGTTCCCCAAGACTTGAAATTCAAGGGAGAAGAAACCACCGCCGAAATAGGCAACAACAACCTGATTCGTGAAAACGTAACCATCAACCGCGGTACGGCTGCCAAAGGGAAAACCGTCGTCGGCAACAATAACCTGCTGATGGAAGGCGTACACGTGGCACACGATGCTACCATCGGAAACGGATGCATTATTGGAAACTCCACAAAAATGGCTGGTGAAATCGTAATTGACGATAACTCCATCATCAGCGGAGGTGTACTGATGCACCAGTTCTGCCATGTAGGCGGCTATGGCATGATTCAAGGCGGATGCCGCTTCAGCAAAGATATTCCTCCCTACATCATTGCCGGACGCGAACCTATCTGCTATGCCGGCCTGAACATTGTCGGCTTGCGTCGTCGTGGCTTCTCCAACGAAACCATCGAACAGATCCACAACGCCTATCGCATCATCTATCAGAGCGGTCTGAATACTACTGACGCCCTGAAGAAGATTGAGGAAGAAATGGAAATGACACCCGAAATCAATTACATCGTAACCTTTATACGTGAATCAGCCCGCGGCATTATTCCCGCCGGGAAATAATAATCATCATCTATTATGATCTACAGATTTACAATCATCTCGGACGAAGTGGAAGACTTTGTCAGAGAAATACAGATTGACCCGGAAGCTACCTTCTACGACTTCCACGAAGCGATCTTGAAATCAACCGGATATACCGACGACCAGATGACATCGTTCTTTATCTGCGACGAAGACTGGGAAAAGGAGAAGGAAGTGACACTGGAAGAGATGGACGACAATCCGGAGATAGACAGCTGGGTAATGAAAGATACCCGTATCAGCGAACTCGTGGAAGATGAAAAGCAGAAATTGCTGTATGTATTCGACTACATGACCGAACGCTGCTTCTTCATCGAACTGTCCGAAATCATCACCGGCAAGCACATGAAAGGTGCCAAATGCACCAAGAGCGAAGGCGATGCGCCCAAACAGACCATCGACTTCAACGAATTTGAAGCCAAGAACAGTGCCTCCCTCGACCTCGACGAGAACTTCTACGGCGACCAGGACTTCGACATGGAAGACTTCGACAAGGACGGCTTCGAAGGTTTAGACGAAGGAAGCGGAGGCAATCCTTACGACGAAGACAGATACTAAGTCAATGAAGAATGAAGAATTTGCGCTATGCGGATGAATGAAGAGTTTATCCACAAAGTCCCAATTCTTCATTCTTCATTTTTCATTCTTCATTCACCATATCTTAATTCTTCATTCATCATTCTTCATTTCCCTTGACCCTCATAGTACTCATAGGCCCCACCGGTGTCGGCAAGACGGAACTCAGCCTCCGACTGGCCGAAGCATTCGGCACGTGTATCATTTCCGCCGACTCGCGCCAACTGTATGCCGACCTGAAAATAGGTACGGCAGCCCCTACCGAAGAACAACTCCGACGGGTGAAACATTATTTCGTGGGTACATTGGGACTGACCGACTACTATAGTGCCGCCCAATACGAAGCCGAAGTCATCAAACTGCTCGAAACTCTGTTTAAGGAAAAAGACACCGTAGTACTGACCGGGGGCTCCATGATGTACGTTGACGCTGTCTGCAAAGGCATCGATAACATCCCCACCGTCGATAGCGAAACACGCTCGCTGATGCTCCGCCGTTACGAAGAAGAAGGACTCGAACGCCTGTGTGACGAGCTCCGCCTGCTCGATCCGGAATACTACCAGATTGTAGATCGGAAGAATCCCAAGCGCGTCATCCATGCCCTCGAAATCTGCTACATGACGGGAAAGACCTACACTTCCTTCCGCACCCGGCAAACCAAACAACGCCCCTTCCGCATCATTAAAATAGGTCTGACGCGCGACCGCGAGGAACTCTACGACCGCATCAACCGACGGGTGGACCAGATGATGACCGACGGCCTGCTCGAAGAAGCCCGCCGTGTCTATCCACACAAAGACTACAACTCACTGAACACCGTAGGCTACAAAGAACTTTTCAAGTATCTGGACGGTGAATGGACGCTGGACTTTGCCGTAGAGAAAATCAAGCAGAACTCGCGCATCTACTCGCGCAAACAGATGACCTGGTTCAAGCGCGACCCGGATATCCGCTGGTTTCACCCCGAACAGGAGACGGAGATACTGACATACCTTCGCTCGGAGATGGTGAAGTGACGAGTTGACAAGTTAACAAGTTGACAAGGGGACAAGTTGACGAGGTGACGAGTTGACGAGTGAACAAGGGGACGAGTTAACAAGGGGACGAGGTGATGAGTTTAAAAAAACTTGTGGCCTATAGCCTCGTCAACTTGTTTACTAAATCCATCGACTTACCCAACCTGCGATACAGTGCTTTCATTTCTTCGCGATCCACTTTATTCTTCCGCCGCCACTGCTCCAACAAAGACTCCGCCAGCCGGAAGTTCTCCTCCTCTACAGGAGCCAACCGTTGCATATAGCCATCTCCTTTTTCGTTGTATAGCAACGCCCAGTGCATGTAGCGTTCGCTGCCCATGCCAACCTTCAGGCTGAATACTTTATCCTTCAGCTGCAACGATTCATAAGACAGAGGTGAAGTGCCCAGACTATTGTCCATGCAAACCATCGGTGGCAATGTTTCGTCAACCCACAACGGAACGGCTACACCCGTAGGCGGATAGCCCAACACAGTCCACATGGTGGTTAATGAGGCCGACTCATCCGGTTTCACTCCCTGCACCACCACCGAACACGAAGTGCTGCTGCGCGAAATGAAATCCTGATCGACAAACCATCCCGACGCTCCTGCCTCCGTAAATGGCGGACGACGCAAATCGATGCCCAACACACAATTGTGGAACGAACGTGCCAGATCGTTGAATATACGCCGGGGAGTAATCGAATGACTGGCAGCCAGGGGATCGAGTACACGGACAGCTTCCTTATAGCGCACCACGCCTGCTCCCGGTCCGTACTGTCCCGAAACTGAAAAGTTGGTACGGGCTACATAACCCGCTGGCGCCATCTCGGGATCATTGGCGTCGTATATCTTATAGGTATAGTAATCCACCTCGAACATCATCGCCCCGCCCTGTGCATCGATCACGCCGAAATTGGCTTCTATCCTGCTGGGCTTTGCAAGTGTGTCAAGATAGTGACGGAAATCATCCACCGTAGCACAAATTTCCAATGCCCGGTAAATGGCACGTCCGTTAGCCTCACCGCGCTCCTCACCGTCCTTCACCTCTACCAGATTATAACTCTGTGTATTCATCAATGCAAATCCCGCCGAATTGGTACCGATCCACGCCTCCCGCTTCCGGTGGAAATCCTCACTGTTCACCACAGCAATGAAGTCATACTTCTCCCCACGGACAAACTCTACATGATTCTTCAGGAAATCCGTATCACGGTGTTTCCACAGCAAAGGGCGTCCGTCGGGCGTAGCACGTCCCGACACAACGGCAGAAGTACAGGCCAGAGCAGGAAGTATCAGGCCCCAAAGCCCTACCAACAAGAAAACAAAATTCTTCATATACAAAAAGAAAATACAATATGCACACCCGGCAAAGATAAAGAAGTTTTCAATGCCAGAAAGAAAAAGGGCATGCATATTTCAATGCACACCCTTCTCTTCTTCAATTAATATACCTGAGTTCTGTTTAGTTTATCCAGACCGTCTTGTTCACAAAGCGTGGAGCAGGCAGCGGCTTCAGCGGTTTCACGCTGGCTGCGCTACGTGTCATCGGTTGCGGTAAGTGAGCCTGGTCGAACTCTACAAACGTTTCGTAATCGTACGTCCACGAATCGCCATAGGCGGTAGACATGACACGCTTATAGATGGCTTCGCGTGAAGGAGCGTTAAAGCCATTGATGTTATTGCGCATCATACTTTCGTTGGTCGGACGCCATGCGCCAGTCCAGTAGGTGCAGGCACCTTCGTATGCGCCCAACTCTTCACCAAAGGCATCCACTCCCTGATAACGGGGATCCTGAAGGAAGTGCTTCCAAAGAATCTTGTCCTTGTCGCCGGTAAAGTCTACGTTCATGGCCCATCCATAGGACTGGAACTCACGATACGCACTGACCTGTGTCAATGGTATTTCGCCCATTGTCTGGTAAGAATACTCGTCGAGCAGCTTAGCCAGACCATGTCCCATACTCTCGTGGCAAAGCACCTGGCGGAAAGTTTCGCTTTCCAGATTCTCTATCACCGGACAGTAAGCAATGGCAAGCTCAGACATTTCGTCGCCGTTCAACCGATAACCGATGTTAGTAGTACCGGCATACACACTGGTGTTAAGCAATACAATCGCCAAAGTCTCTTCCATCTTTTCCAGGTTTTTCAGCTCGTCAACTACAGAAGCATATTCGAGAACTTTCTCCATGTTTCCAGAGATGGCCGAACTACCGTTTCCTGCGAGTACCGATTCGAAAACGGTGCTGTATCCTTCACCGAAAGCATTGTTCTTGGAAACTGCCGTCACCGACCAGATGTCGAAATATTCGCGCAACGAACGCAGAGGCTCCTCCGTAAAGAGGTTTTCCACAGCCTTGTCCATCACCTGATCGTAGTAGCCTTCGGCAATTTCTTTATCCACAAAGCCATCACCCATGATGACGATAGGTACACCATTGCCTTTCGAGTGTGACTGCAATACTTTTACCTGCTTGTCAGCCGAATAATCGGTCGAAGTTTCTACCGGCTCACCTTCCTGACGGATATAGATTTTTTCTGATTCCATCAACACATTGTCTGTGTTGTTCTTGTCAACGATATATATCTGGAAGGTAGCTTCGCGTACATCACGTGTCTCGTTGGGAAGTACCCGAATTTCGAAAGCTCCTTCGGTCAAAGCACGCGATTCGGGTGCCTTGATAGGCTTAATCCAACTACCGACATCAGAATAAACCATCAGTTTGTACTTACCATCCACGTTTGTAGCAAATTCCAGTGCCAGGTCCTGTCCTTCGCAGGGCACATCAAATTTGGCCTGTTTCAAAAGGACAACATCCGAAGTAAACTGAGTGAAAGCAATTTCTACGGGAATTCCGTTGGCTCCGGTCAATTTCAGTACTCCGGAGCGATCCAGACCGGTATTATTGGATTCCTTCGCAATCAGCGAAATTTTCACTTCACCTGCATTACCCGAACGGGGCGATACGGTAGCCCACTCTACATCGGTTTCGGCTTTCCAGTTCGAACCGGCTACAAATTCGATGGTATACTGCGCGTTCTTAGCTGCCGGCAGCATGATATTATCCACCGAAGACGTTACCGAAATGTCCGGCAAGTTTTCGTTGTCGTCGTCCGAACAAGAAGCAACGAACAGCGAGCAAAGAAAAAACAGAGACAGATAATATAGCTTTTTCATGTCAATAGAGATTTGAATTTACAGGGAAATTACATTCTATCAATCACGCTTACAGGAGCTTTCGTTGCCTTGAAATTCTTCTGTATAGCACCGGCAGCACGTACAACGTTCTTCGTTGCAGCGTCACCAATCGTAGCGCAGTCAATGCTTGCAATTTCTGTAGTAACCAAGCCTTTGCTATCCACACCGAATACCAGTATCTTATAGTCTGTTCCTGGATAAATGCCCCATCCATAATCCATGGAAGCAAGCACTTTCTCGCCCGAAGACAATATTTCAGCTGTTCCCCAATCTCTCACGCCTCCATAAATTTCTTCCGAATAAATGGCATCGAAGGCAAAGTCATACATGGTATAGTTGTCATCCAGCATGCTGTTTTCAACAAATGCAATATAATATCTCTCGCTGGCATTCGAAGGAGTCACTTTCAGCTTGATGTTAACGATAGAATCTCCTTCAGCAACTTCTACCAATTCCTGGTTTTCTACACTCAACGTGAATGTACCATTGCTCGTAGCCTTCCATTCCGGAGTTGTAAAGAAGTACTTGATCATCGGAGTCACGATCTTGACAGGATCATCGTCATTTTTCATGTCGAATTCCACACCGTAAGCATACATAAGATAATTCTGATTAGGCTTCAGCATACGGGTTTCGTACTCAGTGTCTCCCTTATCCGAACCTTCCTGCATAAAGCCGTACCAAGGTATCCAAGGCATGGAAGAGCCCAACTTCTTATAATAACCGAAGTCGTAACCTTCGATAAACTCCATATCCGAATCATAGGCTGTATACGTTTCGACAGGAATCTGTGCCAGCTGATAGTACATGTCCTTGTCTTCGGGCACTGCCTTCATCAGAGCCGAGCGGTAAGTCAGGTTCTCGATAGACAATGCAATCGGACCGCTGCTGGTGGTCACACGTGCTTCTGCCGGTTCAGATACCACCGATGCATCCGATGAAACGGCCTTCAAAGTGAATAAATATTCAGATGAATAAAACAGTTCGGCTTCTTTCGTACTGGCAATCTCTACGTTCAGGCTCTTTGTCTTGCCAGTTACAATAACTTCGTTCTCGGGTTCCTTCACAGCCTCCAGCTGATAGGTATATTCAACCGCATTTTCTACAGCCTCCCACGAAAAGGCCAGCGTAATAGGGTTATCCAAAATCTCTTCGCTTTGAATGATTTTTGGGGTTGTAACTGTTCCTCCTTCGTCAGAAGAATCATCACACGACGCTAAAACAAACAGCGTAGACAACACAAGCAACATTGTGTGCCATTTCTTTGTTAAAAAAAATACTCTCCATAATGTAATCTTTTATAAATTTTAAGGTTTTGTATGCAGCAAATATACAACAATTACGATACAAGACAATAAAAGGATTCTTTTTTTAAGGCTTATATCGCATAAATCCCCAAAAACACCAAGAAATAATTCCTGCCTTTCTGAAAAAAGCAAATCTACAGCTGAAAACGCTATTCATGCAGCAAAATGAAAGTATTCTTAGTATTTAAGTGACACGTCCGTTTTTCGGAAAAGACTAACGGAAGAGTAAACCATGTAAAAAACGTTATAAAAGCCGGAGCAACGCTTGCACCGCTCCGCCGGATTGCTTGTACCGAACACGAACAATACTTGTGCGGAACGCCAACAATGCTTGCAATCCGGCCCCAGATTGCTTGTCAATAGCCCTGAAAAAGCATGTCCGACGAAAAAAAACGGCACTTCCGCATTCCGAAAGTACCGTTTCCGTGTTTCCGGCTCCGTTTTTTCCGTTTCCGGAGCCTGTTTTTATTCTATTTCAAATGTAAAGTTTTCGCTATACGTCTATAAATAAGGCAGAAAGACGTTCTCCGCTCCGTTTTTTTTCACCGAGTCCGCCTCGCGTCCGAAATACGCGATTCTCGCGGGATTAGGGAATCAAAGTGTCACTTTGACAACGCAGATATCCGTTTCTCCAACTTCTTTTTCAAGATTCCCTTCCGATAGCCTTTCCACATCTCCAGTATCTTATTCTTTTTCCAACGTTACTACCATCATCGGAGATACCTTCACGCTGGCCTCCTTCATGCCGATAAAGGCCACCTTGAGTGTGGCGCCGCTGGGAGCAGGCAACGAGAACTTACCGTCCACATCGGTCACGGTACCTTTGTTCGTACCTTCAATCAGAATCGAAGCGCCGATGACGGGCTCGCCCTGCGGGTCTACTACCAGCCCGCTGACCTTCACCTCGCCATCCTGCACACCGGCCGTGGCAGCCTTGGTACGGACGTAAAGAACACCTTTCTTTCCCGCCTCGCCATAAAGTGAGACAGCTGCCTGAGACTTCAATACGTTAACCGACTCAATCTGGTCGGGCGACAAACTCTTGAGGGTAGCTTCATCCGACACTTTATCGTCAATCACCACCAACGCCTTCTGAGCATTGTCCGACACGCGGATGGTAGCCACCGTACCAGCCAAAGGTTTCGGCTCCTCCTTCTTCAGTGTGACCAGCATGACGGCTTTCTTGCTCTTGTCCGTCGTATACTTCTCTATAATTTCGGACGGGTCCTTCAGTACGCTGATGGACTGGATGCGACTGGGATTAAGAGCCTGAAGTATTTCGGGGGTCACCTCCCGTCCGTCCACCAGTATCAACATGTCCGCATAGTCGGCAGTGCTTGTCCCTTCCATGATAATGGCCAGGTTCTTTTGGCGGACTTTCTCATTGCCCTCATCCAGCATGAACTTGACAGGTACGGTAAACTTCACCGGTACCGGCTTTCCGTCCTGCATTCCCGGTTTCCACTTGGGCATAGCGTTCACCAGACGGATGGCTTCGGCATCAAAATCGGGCTCCACACTACGCAGCACTTTCGCACCGCTGATGCTTCCGTCTTTATTCACTACAAACTGAACCGTTACGCGTCCCTGCATACCGGCCTCCTTGGCCGCTTCAGGATAACGCATATTCTTCTTGAAATACTCCATCAGCCCGGCCATGCCACCATCAGGATATTCAGGCATCTGCTCCACCACTTCGAAGACGGGCGTACCTTTCAGGTCGTCTTTCACTTCCTGAGGCACATGGATTACGCCCGGCGGCAGCGTGTCTTTCACTGCTTCGACCACACTTTCCGGCAGATTTGTTTTCACCATTTCGGCCAAATCATTAACTTTGGCACTTGAAATCTCGTCGGTCACAGCCGACACTTCGGGACGGGCAAAGGCCGTTACAGCCAGTGCCGCCAGCGGGAGTACGTAGAGGTACTTCACCCGCGCCCACGGATTGGACTTTTCTTTTAACATCATAGTGATACGTTTTTTAAGTGAACTGTGATTAAAGCTGTTGGCCATAGAGTAGAGCCTTGTGCCGACAGCTTTTTTTATTAATAATAGTTGATACTGTTTTGCATCCACACCCTCCTTTATCACCGTTTCATCCGCTTCAAACTCATGGATATTCTGCAATTCCTGCTTCAGGAGCCATGATGCCGGATTGAACCACTGAAAGAAAATGCAGACATCAGCCACCAGCAAGTCCCAGGAATGGCGGTTATGGATATGGGCAAGCTCGTGGATAAGGATTTCCCGTCCGTTCTCCTCCAAGTCTTTCCGTGAAATGACAATATATCCCATCCAACTGAACGGAGCGATGTCACAGTTGTGTACAATCAAAGTAACGCGCTCTTTCCTGCCCGGTAAGTAGCTGCCGATATCCTCTTTTTTACCCGATTTCAGCAACATCAGTAACCGTACCAACGAATATACGTTGCGGAAGGCAAAGAAAACGATTCCTGCCAGATAGACAAGCAGCGCCACTTGTATCCAGGTGACTGTTGCCGTTTCAGTCCTTGCTCCGGCCTCAGTGGCATTCACTGCATCCGCCATCATCAGCAACTGCTCCAATGTCAGCATCGTCTGGTGTACTTCCGTCTCCTGCTTCACACTTACCTCTACCAAAGGCAATAGGCAGGACAACAGCAAAATGCCCAACAATGAAAAACGGTTGAAACGATGAAACGTCTCGCGTGCCAGCAACAAGCGATAAAACAAATAGAATATCGCCAGGCAAACAGAAGATTTGAGTATATAAACAAAAAACAGACCCATGGTATTATTTACTATTTAGGGATTTACGATTTACTATTTACAGTTACTTGGTCAGTTCATTCCGTAGCATCTCCACTCCGGGAAATCCGGTTGCTTTGTAGGAAATATCTCCTTCACGGTTCACGACGAAATAGGTCGGGATACCCGGATATTCGTACAGCTTTGCCAATGCCGTACTTTGCTCATTGCTAATGCGACAGTGAATACCGGGTATATCCGGTATCATTACTTTCCATTTTCCTTCAGGAGATGTTTCGTCGACAATATATAGATAAACCACCTCTTTCAGCTCCTCTTTCAACGGTTTCAGGCTTTTCATGGCCCGCATACAAGGACCACACCAGGTGTTCCACATATCCACCAGTACCATCTTGCCACGATAAGGACGAGTAATGACCTGCAACAAACTGTCTGCCGCTACCTCCTTTTCCACCTCAACAATCTTATATCCGGTCTTTCCCTTAGTAGCTTCCAACTCTGATTTCAGTTCGGCTTCAATCCTCCCGTTTCTCATCAGGAACAATTGCCTGAGGTCGGGAGAAGCGATGCTGTCCACCGTCCGACGCTCTTCCTCAGTCAAAGGCATGTACTTGCTCAGATTACGGGAAGCACGCCCGGCAAGAAGCATGTCCGGCCAAAGAGGGTCTTGCACAAACTTATCCCGGAAATTTCCGGTAGCGGTCTTCACAAAGTCCGTATAATAATTGTAATATTTCTGTTCGGGGGTATGCAGAATATCCAGTTGCAGTATTTCCTTGAAGTATGAGGTACTGTCCACCGTCATGTCCGCCCTTTTCACCCCCTTCCTGCCCGAAAGCATCGGGGCATAACTAAGGTTACTCTTGTAATTATAGATAAGGCTGAACAGATTCATATCCAGATTTGCCCGGATATAAGTACGGCAAGCCTGGCTCATATCCTTGTTTTTTACAAGTTTCTTTTGCACATCTTCATAATGCCTGAACAGATACTTTTTATATGCCTGCGGAGTCATCCCACAAATATCTGCATAAAAATCATCAGTTCCCGATAAGCTTTTCATTTCACCGAACCGCAGCAACTCGGTATTCAGACCGGCATAGTCTCCTTCAAACCAAACACGGCCATCCGTTACACCATCCCTTTTCCGGCTTAAAAGACGGCTTTGCGAATAGAATATTTCAGGCAGATTGATTGTGACATCCAGTTCTCCACCCGGAACGAGAAACAATTCTATTTTCGAACGGGATATCCACAGCGTAGCACCGCTCGGCAACAGCACCTCTGTCTCATAACGGAACGTGCCATCCTCCGCTATCTTCAAGTCCTTACCGGTGAAATACATGAAGAACCAAGGCGAGTCATAGTAGCGTAACGTCACTCCATACTCTGGTTTATACCCCAATATCCGCCCCTTTATGACAGTCTTTCCCACATTCAGTTCCGGTCCGGGCAATGGCAAAACCTCATCCGGTTTCTTATTCCGCAAACGTTCGGGAATATCCACCCGAGGTTTCTCTCCGTTGAGCTGTATACCATAAATTATCCATCCTTCATCACTACCCGGCATCTCTACGAAATCAAAGCTCTCAGTATCCATCGGAAGCGGACTAAACTTCAAAACAGCAGTCATTTCACCGGAAGCGGGAATATGCGTCCATTCATCCCTGGCAAAACCGGTATTTCCCAAATATCCGTAATCCTTTCCGGATGCCCGCAACACAGCTGTCGAATCAATCCTGACCTTATCGCCCTGCATACCATAAAGCCTTACCGCCAGCCAGGTCGTATCTTTTCCAAGCGTCACTTGCTCCACTTCAATGCTACGCGTATTGCATGCCATGAAATAGGGTACCTCTACGATTTTCTTTGCCTGCAATCCGCAGCAAATACTTACCAGCAGCAAACAAACCAATCCGATATTTTTCATAAGCCAGAGTTATTAGAGTCTCAACAATCTCAGTCCCTTCCCTTTTCCACGTCTTGTATCAACTGCTTCAATTCTTCCAAGGATATATCCTCTTCCTTCACCAAAGACGACACTGCGCTGAG
>OMCT01000800.1_pt1 | contig 22137 bp, 17 predicted proteins | sample 1674301 | NCBI WGS metagenome assembly OMCT01 (sample SAMEA103958158, study PRJEB25191) | human gut metagenome
GAAACAAATACAACCAGCTTCGTTCTTTTCATATGTCCTGTAAGCTTGTTTCTTGTGTTCATCGCCATTGTGAAATGGAATCCTCATATCCATTGGTCCATCTTTTCGTAAAGTTAAAAATGAAATGTACACCAGACACGAAAACAACAAAACTGTTACTGAAACTATTCCTGCTTTGGACTTCATCCAGAAACTGATTGTCCACATCCCTGAAAAACATTTCAAAATGCTTCGCTACTATGGGGTATATGCAAAACATCACAAACAGGAAAAGAAACTTCGTAAATGTATTTCTGCTAAAAAACAACGTTTCCTGCGTTCTATTCAGGATTGGCAGCACTCCATTCTGCTCTCTTTCGGATGCGACCCTCTTTGTTGTTCCGAATGTGGTACTTCTATGTTGGTTTTAGAAGTTTACCACAAAAAACTGCACTATTTGAACAATATCGAAAGGTTATGAAATATGGATAAATCCATGCTCATAATAATTCTTTCTCCGTCATCTGGAAAAAGACTGTATCTTTATTCTTATACTCTTCGGATGTGCTGATGTGTAAACAGGTGATCCTGACAATACTCATAATTGCCCTCGCACTTCGAACAGAAACGGAACTGTAAATTTGGATCATCCAGCTCTGTCCGTCCGCAGACCGCACATTTGTGTTTTGCAATACCGGAACCAGGTCGCGGCTCTCTCATCTGCGCCCTGAACTGCTGCCTGCGATGCACCTCATGTGGGGTATACCGGCTCAGATTCCTCGTGGACAGGAAGAAAATGAGGTAATTTAACAGTGACATCACAATGCATAACAGCATAATCCCTGCATACCATAATGCAGTGGATACAGACTGTGTATATGCATAAATCGCATGATAGGTATCCCACACGCTGAATACCATGATAACAACATATACGGCTGCCATCCATTTCATTTTTATCGGAATGATAAAGTACAGTAACACCTGCATATCCGGATATAAGGTCGCAAATGCAAGGAATATAGACATATTGATATAGGAAGTACTGATCATCTGTCCCATCATTGTGCTTGCAGTGTGGGCAAAACTGCCACCCATAAACAGATAGATCAGACCATACGCCAAAAGGCTTCCCACTTCAGTCAGCAGGATTCCGCCGATGATATAGGCATTAAAACGGAAAGTTCCCCACGCGCGCTCCAACGCAGTTCCAAGCTGATAATAAAACATCATCATGATCAACAGAAAAATGATATTGCTGTCTGTCGGCATTAAAATCCATGTGATAAGTCTCCAGATCTGTCCGTGTAAAATGTAATAAGGCTGGAAATTCAAGAATCCCAATATATTCGGTGCCACCATGTTCAATACAAATCCAACGGAATATGCTCCGATCAGATACACGATCAGATTCGGTACCGCATATCTTCCAAATTTACGCTCCAGTTTATTTAACCAGTTCATATTGCTGCTCCTTTTTTTCAAATACTCTTTGGACTGTCTTCTTTTTCAAACAATCTAGCTAAAGTATATCTATGCAGGAAACCTTTGTCAATCGGCGCTAAATTTCTTCATAAAAAGTTTAGATTTTTCAGATTATTTTGTCATTGTTTTTTGTTTTTTCCTGTCGTATAATGTACATTGCTTGGTTTTTGAGCACATATATATAATAGGAAGAAATAGTGAACATAGACTATTGATAGATCTGATTTACAAGAGATAATTTGGAGGAAAGATATGAGTAACAATACACTTCATAAACTTGGTATTGATATTGGTTCCACGACAGTCAAAGTAGCTGTGCTGGATGAGAATGACAACCTGTTATTCTCCGATTACGAGAGACATTTCGCCAATATCCGTGAAACTCTCTCCCTGCTGGTGGAAAAAGCTTATAAACAGCTTGGGGATATGCAGATTGCCCCGATGATCACCGGTTCCGGTGGTCTTACCCTTGCAAAACATTTAGACGTGCCGTTTGTCCAGGAGGTCATCTCCGTATCCACTGCTTTACAGCACTATGCACCACAGACCGATGTTGCCATCGAGCTTGGCGGTGAGGATGCAAAGATCATTTATTTCGAGGGCGGCAATGTGGAACAGCGTATGAACGGTATCTGTGCCGGTGGTACAGGTTCTTTTATCGACCAGATGGCATCCCTCATCCAGACAGATGCGACCGGGCTGAACGAATACGCAAAGAATTATAAGGCAATTTATCCGATCGCCGCCAGATGCGGTGTATTTGCCAAAACAGATATCCAGCCTCTGATCAATGAGGGGGCTACCAGGGAAGACTTATCCGCTTCTATTTTCCAGGCAGTTGTCAACCAGACGATCAGCGGTCTTGCCTGCGGAAAACCAATCCGTGGACACGTTGCTTTCTTAGGCGGTCCTCTGCACTTTTTATCCGAGTTAAAGGCTGCGTTCATCCGTACCTTAAACTTAGATGAGGAGCACGCGATCACCCCTGAGAATTCCCATCTTTTTGCAGCGATCGGTTCTGCACTGAACTATAAAGAGGACAAAGTAACTACTTTGGCAGAATTACATACAAAACTTCAGTCCGATATCCATATGGAATTCGAAGTTGCAAGACTTGATCCTTTATTCAAAGATCAGGCAGAATACGATGCTTTCCGCACACGCCACGACGGACATCATGTAAAGTCCGCAGATCTGGCTTCTTACGAAGGAAACTGCTACCTCGGTATCGATGCAGGTTCCACCACAACGAAAGTTGCCCTGATCGGTGAGGATGGTTCTCTGCTGTACTCCTTCTACAGCAATAACAACGGAAGCCCGCTCTCTACTGCGATCCGTGCGATCAAGGATATTTATTCCAAACTGCCGGAAAAGGCACACATTGTACACTCCTGCTCCACCGGATATGGTGAGGCGTTACAGAAGGCTGCTCTGAAATTAGATGACGGCGAAGTAGAAACTGTCGCACATTTTTATGCCGCAGCATTCTTTGATCCGGAAGTTGACTGTATCCTCGACATTGGTGGTCAGGATATGAAATGCATTAAGATCAAAAACCAGACCGTTGACAGTGTCCAGTTAAATGAAGCCTGTTCTTCCGGTTGTGGTTCTTTCATTGAGACATTCGCAAAATCACTAAATTTCTCTGTACAGGACTTTGCCAGAGAAGCCCTTTTTGCGAAAAACCCGATCGATCTTGGAACCCGCTGTACAGTATTCATGAACTCGAAAGTAAAACAGGCGCAGAAAGAGGGCGCATCCGTCGCTGATATTTCTGCCGGTCTTGCCTACTCAGTCATCAAGAATGCTCTATATAAGGTAATCAAGCTTTCCGATGCAAAAGATCTTGGTCAGAACATTGTGGTACAGGGTGGAACGTTCTACAACGATGCCGTTTTACGAAGTTTTGAAAAAATTGCCGGTGTCCAGTGTATCCGTCCGGATATTGCCGGTATCATGGGAGCTTTCGGCGCTGCCCTGATCGCAAGGGAACGCCATGAGGAAGGTTATCAGACCTCCATGCTCTCCATCGACGAGATCAATGCACTGACTTTTGACACGAAGCTTGCAAGATGTCAGGGATGTACGAACCACTGTCTCTTAACCATCAACCGCTTCTCCGGCAACCGTCAGTATATTACCGGCAACCGCTGTGAGCGTGGTCTTGGAAAAGAGAAGAACAAAGACAACATTCCAAACCTTTTTGAATATAAGAACAAACGTATTTTTGACTATGAACCATTAAGTGCAGAGGAAGCAGCCCGCGGTACCGTCGGCATCCCACGTGTATTAAATATGTATGAGAACTACCCATTCTGGGCAGTCTTTTTCAAAAAACTAGGTTTCTCCGTGGTACTCTCTCCGTCCTCCACACGTAAGATTTACGAGCTTGGTATCGATTCGATCCCATCCGAATCCGAATGTTACCCTGCAAAACTTGCACACGGACATGTGACCTGGCTGATCCATCAGAATGTGGATTTCATTTTCTACCCGTGTATCCCATACGAGAGAAATGAGTTCCCGGATTCCAACAACCACTACAACTGCCCGATCGTTACTTCTTACGCAGAGAATATTAAAAACAATGTGGATGAGATCACTTCCGGTCAGGTGAAGTTCTTAAATCCATTTATGGCATTCACAAATGAGGACACCTTATCCTCCCAGCTCATCAAGGTATTTGGTTCTTCTGAATTCGGCATTTCCGAAGCGGAGATCCGCGATGCAGTTTCCGAAGGCTGGAAGGAATTAGCTGTTGTCCGCATGGAAATGCAGAAAAAAGGTGAGGAAGTATTAAAATATATGGAAGAGACCGGAAAACGCGGTATCGTTCTCGCCGGACGTCCATACCACGTTGACCCGGAGATCAACCACGGTATTCCGGAGCTTATCACTTCCTATGGAATCGCCGTTTTAACAGAAGACTCTGTCTCCCATCTGCATCAGCCGGAGCGTCCGTTGATCGTTATGGATCAGTGGATGTACCACTCCCGCCTGTATGCGGCTGCAAACTTTGTAAAGACAAGAGATGACTTAGACCTGATCCAGTTGAACTCCTTCGGATGTGGTCTTGACGCCGTTACCACCGATCAGGTCAACGATATTCTGACCAGATCAGGCAAAATCTACACCTGTCTGAAGATCGATGAGGTCAACAACTTAGGTGCTGCCAGAATCCGTATCCGTTCACTGATCGCTGCGATCCGCGTCCGCGAGAAAAAGCAGGCCAAAAGAACGATCGTGCCTGCAAGTTATGAGCGTGTGGTATTTACGAAGGAGATGCGTGAAAACTACACGATTCTCTGCCCGCAGATGTCACCGATCCATTTTGAATTATTAGAGCCGGCTTTCAATGCTGCCGGATACAATCTGGTCGTACCAGATGTTCCTGCAAGGGAATGTGTCGATGTCGGATTAAAATTCGTCAATAACGATGCCTGTTATCCGTCCCTGATCGTTGTCGGCCAGTTGATGGCTGCCGTAAAATCCGGCAAATACGATATGAATAAGACTGCGATTTTAATCTCCCAGACCGGTGGCGGATGCCGTGCAAGTAACTACATCGGATTCATCCGCCGTGCTCTGGAAAAGGCTGGCTACCCGAATGTTCCGGTTATCTCCATCAACTTGAGCGGTTTAGAGAGCAACCCGGGATTCACTTTCACTCCAAAGCTTATCCAGCACGGACTTTACGCTCTGGAATTTGGTGATATTTTCCTTCGCTGTTTATACGCCACAAGACCTTATGAAGCAGTTCCCGGTTCTGCCAACGAACTCCATGAAAAATGGAAAAAGAAGATCATTGCATTTATTACACAGGATAAGATTTTATCCCATAAAAAATACAAGCAGATGTGCCGTGAGATCATCCGTGACTTTGACAATCTCCCACGTCTTGATATTAAAAAGCCGCGTGTCGGCATAGTCGGTGAGATTTTGGTGAAATTCCATCCGGCTGCCAACAACTATCTTGCAGACCTGTTAGAATCCGAAGGTGCGGAAGCTGTTGTTCCTGACCTTACCGACTTCCTGCTCTACTGCTTCTACAACACAGGCTTTAAGGCAGATAACCTCGGTTTCAGCCAGAAATCCAAACGTATCGGACGCCTTGGCATCAGGTTCTTTGAGTGGCTGCGCTCTGCTGCGGTTGATGAATTTAAGAAGAGTAAACATTTTACTCCACCTGCACACATTGAGGATCTTGCAAAATATGCAAGGGATATCGTATCCGAAGGTAACCAGACCGGTGAAGGATGGTTCTTAACCGGAGAAATGTTGGAACTGATCCATACCGGCACTCCGAACATTGTCTGCACACAGCCATTTGCCTGCCTGCCGAACCATGTTGTAGGAAAAGGTGTTATCAAGGAATTGCGGCACCGCTATCCGGATTCCAACATTGTTGCGATCGACTACGATCCGGGTGCAAGTGAAGTAAATCAGTTGAACCGTATTAAACTCATGCTCTCAACTGCAAACAAGAATCTGAAAAAAGATACTTTGAATTAATACGAAAAAACTCGAAATTTAATTTGTTTTATGCTATAATCATCAATAGCTTTATTAGTTATTGGTTACGTGTACATTGTGAACAGACATGCGTGCGTATGTCAATCGGGGAAAACGAATGAAAAACGATAAAACTGACAATCATGAACAGATTTTCTGGGAAGAGATCGACCGGCTTTTTCCAGATATGATAAAAGCGATCGCCTCTCTTTCCAAAAAATCATATCTTTCCATCACAAACCTTCGGACCGGAATCACCTGGTGGTCCGAACGGGCGATGGATTATTTTGGCATGAAAGAAAATTATACGATCCGCGGCATGGAAAAGGCAAACCGGAAGATCCATCCTGATGATGTTGCCACTTTCAAACGTGGTTTTAAAGAACGGGTTGACGGTAAAAATCTGGATACCGCATGGGAATACCGGATTCAGGATGGCGATTCCTACAACCGTTTCAACGCCATGGCGCGTGTACTTTATGATGAACAAGAGCAGCCTTTTATCATCATTATCCGCTATGATAATTATGGAATTTCTGATGAAGTGGACTCTGTCACAGGTCTCTATACAGAGCCGGCACTGAACCGCTGTATCACCCAATTACTTGATAACACACGTCCTGCCGCACTCTTAAAGATCGGGCTGGATCAGTTCAGCCATATCAATGTCATGTATGGGGCAGCTTTTGCAGATAAGATTCTGAACAAAGTGGCACAAAGCCTTTTACACATGGTACGCAATATCGGTTATGCCTACCGCCTGTCCGGTGCGAAATTTGTGCTTGTTTTCGACAAAGTATCCAAAACAGAGCTCCATAGCATTTTCGCTTTCATCGAGGATACACTGGCAAACACCATTGCAGTGAACGGAAAACGGATTCCGATCAAGATCTCTGCAGGGGCCATTTTCTTAGAACCCTATATGAAAGAAACGAATGCTGTCCGCAGCCGTCTGACCTATGCGCAGAATCATTCACGCTATGAACATCATGGCGATCTCGTCATTTTTAACGATGAGATCTGTGGCAACAACGAAAAACAGTTTGAGCTGATTGGTCTGATCCACCAGTGTGCAACCAGCCATTTTGAGGGATTCCGCCTGTTCTACCAGCCGATAGCAGACACAAAGACCGGAAAGATCCGTGGCATGGAAGCACTGATACGATGGGAATTAGAACCCTACGGTCTCATCTCTCCAGGAATATTTATGGAGTGGTTAGAGGAAGATCCATGTATCTTTGACCTCGGCAACTGGATCTTACGCACCGCATTAAAGGATATTGGCAGGATTCGTGATAAGATCCCACACTTTTTCGTAAACGTCAACATCTCTGCCGCTCAATTGTCGCGAAAAGAATTTCGTGACTCTGTCATGACGATTTTAAAAGAAACCGGAGCCAGACCGGAGGAATTGTGTCTGGAACTGACTGAGCGCTGCCGGGATCTCGATGTGACTTTTCTGAAAAATGAAGTCAATTTCTTTCACTCAAAGGGGATTAAAATTGCACTGGATGATTTTGGAACCGGTAACAGCTCCCTAAGTCTTGCTTTGGAATTACCTGTTGATGAGCTGAAAGTCGATATGAGTTTTATCAAAGATATTGAACAAAAGCCACAGAATCAGGCTATGGTACAGTCGATCGTTGATTACGCAAACCGTACCAATACCGAAACCTGTATCGAGGGAATTGAAAATCAGGAGGTAAGCGACTACATTCATCAATTTGGTGCGACCTGGTATCAGGGTTATTTTTATTCCAAACCTGTTCCGATCGACCAGTTTGAAACATTGCTGGATGTGCCTCACTGAAAAATCTCTTTTTTGCATATGATCCATGAGATCACTGCTGAAACAAATTCCGTGATCCAGAACGCGTGCCATACACCAGCCGCCTGAAAAAGGCGGCTTAAAATAAATGCCAGCGGCAAAATCACCACGATATAACGCAGTAATGAAATGACTAACGATTCCTTCCCTTTTCCAAGCCCCTCCAAAGCGCCGGATACCGTGACGGAAACCGATGACACGATAAATCCTATACTGATGAGCCTGAGTGCCTCCCTGCCTAGCCGGATCGTCTCAGGATTTCCTGTAAACAGACCGATCAGCGCCTGTGGCACTGCCATACAGAGAATCGTACCGATCACCATCACTATTACGATCAGGAACAATGCTGACCGAAAAATCTCTTTCACTCTCTTTGACTCTCCTGCTCCATAATTGTATCCAATCAATGGACGCATCCCCTGTACCACACCATTTCCAGTCAGATACAAAAATGTCTGTAATTTGAAATAAGCACCCAATACAAGAACATAACTTGCAGAATAAACAGCCAGTATCGCATTTAATGCAGACACCTGGACTGAAGGTAGCGCAAGGCTTAACGTTGCAGGGATTCCGATAGAATACACTTTTTTGCAAAGCTGCTTCTCCGGCTTCATATTTCTGACCTTCACTTTGGCAGGAATCGGTTTCCAGTAATATGCGGTCAGATACCCTGCCAGTGACACGATCTGTCCGATTCCGGTTGCAAGTGCCGCTCCCCGGATTCCCATTGCAGGAAAAATCCCAATTCCAAAAATCAGCAGTGGATCAAGCACAATATTGGTCACACAGCCAAGCAGCATACAAAACATAGATGTTTTCATGCGTCCAACTGCCTGAAATATTTTTTCAAAACAAAGCGCTGCCGCATTTGGCACTGCAAATAAAAATACAATATCCGAGTACTGTACCCCCATTCCGATAATTCCGACCTGTTTTGTAAACATCCCTAAAAAGGCTGGCATAACTGCAATACAGATGGCAGCCAGCACCAGACCATGCAGCATATTCAATAACATGCCAAGCGATGCTGTTTTATCTGCCAGCTGCTGTTTCTGTGCCCCAAGATAATAAGCCATCGTAGCATTTATTCCGATAGCAAAACCAATGACCACTGCATTGACCAGATTCTGTAACGGAAATACTAACGATAACGCTGTCATCGCATCCTCACTGATCTGCGCCACAAAGTAGCTGTCTATGATATTATATAATGCATTCACTAACATGGAAAATGTCATCGGCAGCGCCATGGAGATCACCAGCGGCATTACCGGTTTTTCTTTCATAAATTCCTGATTCATCTTCTCTTTTTCTCCTCTGTTTTCTTTCTGTCATTTAATCTTACTCACATACGCTGAAATATCTGTTTTAGCGCAAAAAAATGCCACACAACTGTTCAATTCAGTCGTGTGGCGAAAAATAGAGCCTTTTGCTCCAGAAAAGTCCACTCCAATATTGGTTTTGGATTCTATATGCTATTTGTCCTTCTGATTCGCTTTCTGGATCAATAAGAGGATATCAGAAAGTTCCTCTTCTGTCAACTGTGTATATGCTGCAAGTTCCTGTACAGTTGCTTCCCTGCCATTCTCCTCTGCAAGATACTTCTTAGCCTCGTTGACTAAGGCCAGCTTGCCGACCATAGCCTTCTCATCCTCATCCTCGCCTTCTTCCGCAAGAATGGATGATTTCATGGCTGTCTCCACTGCGCCCTGCAATTCTGCCTCAACATCTGTTTTTTCCTCACAGCCGCAAAGTTCTGTCAGCTTTAAAAAAAGTGCCATATTTCCTTCCTGAATGACATCCTCAAAGCCTTCTGAGGTCACTGCAAGCTTTCTGGCGGTTTCTAACACCTTTATCATCCAGCTGTCAGAGATTGGATTGATCACGGACTCATCCCCTGCTAAAAGCTTCTGATACATTTCTTCCTGCTTCTTCCCGGAATATACCGGAAGACTGCCGATTTCTTCCAGATACATCTGAAATACCTTAGATTTCGGTAAAACATCCGGCTCTGCGTTTTTTTCCTCTTTTTTGCCAGGATCATTCTGTGCCAGCACAGATGCATCTGACGTTTCCTGCCAGTCTGCTGCTTCCTGCTCCCCGCCTTCGGCCTCTTCAGTTTCCTCTTCCGCTTCTTCCTCCTCATGTGGTGTCAGCAGAAACTCTAAAACCATGTTTTCCTGCTGTTCGTTTAACTCCATCTCTTTGAAATAGCTTAAGATCTCTTCTTTTGATAACGGTGTCGCAGAAGTGCGGATAATCTCTGCCACCTCATGGATTGTCTCTGTAAATACACTCTGATCTAACATAGTCTCTCCTGTTTTCTTCTCTTTAAACCTTGTGTTTTGCCTCTTTCTCATCAATATCAACTAAAATAATGTCCGGTCCGATCCTGACAATCTTACACCACGGAATAAACAGTTCGAACTCCCTGCAAAAACAGCCAAACCATTTTCCGGGTCCCGGAACGATCAACGCCCGTATCCTTCCATCACATTCGTCAATATCAAGATCATGGACATTTCCAAGGCATTTGCAGTCACAGACGTTTATCACTTCTTTTTCTGTCAAGTCACAAAAGCGCATACCATTCTCCGAAACATTCCCTCGAAAAATGATATGCGTTTTTTTATCTCTTATACATTAAAGCGGAACAAAATAACGTCTCCGTCTTTGACCACGTACTCTTTTCCTTCCATGCCGACAATTCCTTTTTCACGGGCTGCTGCAAGGCTTCCATTATCTAAAAGATCCTGATAATTTACAACCTCAGCCTTGATAAATCCACGCTCAAAGTCTGTATGGATCTTACCTGCTGCCTGTGGTGCTTTTGTGCCTTTCTTGATTGTCCATGCACGGCACTCATCCTCCCCTGCGGTAAGGAAACTGATCAGTCCAAGCAGGCTGTAGCTTGCAGCTACCAGTTTATCAAGTCCGCTTGAGGTCACTCCAAGGTCATCTAAATATTCCTTTTTCTCATCTTCATCGAGTTCTGCAAGTTCCTGTTCAATCTGTGCACAGATCACAAATACTTCTGCGCCCTCTTCCTTTGCCATCTCTCTCACTTTTGCAACGTGTGGATTGGATGCTCCGTCATCTGCAAGATCATCCTCTGCAACATTTGCTGCGTAAATGGTCGGTTTTGCAGTCAGAAGGTTATAGCCTTTGAACCAGATTTCCGCATCTTCATCATCCGGCACTTCAAAAGATCTTGCCATCTTACCGGCTTCCAGATGTGCTTTGATTGCCTCTACAAGCTCCAGTTCTTTTGCAAGTGTCTTGTCCATTCTTGCCTGTTTGGAAATCTTTGCAATTCTTCTGTCAAGAATCTCAATATCAGAAAAGATCAGTTCCAGATTGATGGTCTCAATATCTCTTGCCGGATCAATAGATCCATCCACATGGATAATATTGGTATCCTCAAAACAACGTACTACATGTACGATAGCATCCACTTCACGAATGTTTGCAAGAAACTGGTTTCCAAGACCCTCGCCCTTGCTGGCTCCCTTTACAAGTCCTGCAATATCCACAAATTCGATGGTAGCCGGTGTTACCTTCTTGGTATGATAAAGTTCACCGAGTTTTACGATTCTCTCATCCGGTACAGAAACGATTCCGACGTTCGGATCGATCGTTGCGAATGGATAATTTGCGGATAAAGCACCTGCTTTGGTCAGGGAATTAAATAATGTAGACTTTCCGACGTTTGGGAGTCCGACGATTCCTAATTTCATAATGTATTTTACCTGTCTGAAAATGCCTTGTTTTCAAGCATTTCCGCCTTTCTATGTTATTTTACTACACCTGATTTTTCTTTTTTTCAATCTTTGTTTGTAAAATGAATTCCTTTCTGCTTCGTAAGCAAAAAAGAGCCCGATACAGTCTTGTATTATACCATATCAGCCTCATTTTTTAAACCTTAAAATCAAATTTTGTTTTTTTATTGCTGTCAGCCACCGGACTATCCTCAGTCTCTCGCCTCGATCACAATCAAGATTCCATCTTCAAATGTTATCTCTGCACTTTCCGCAATGATCTCGTTGCTCACACCGAGCGAACAGAAGCCCTTGAAATCATAATGATCCAGAGGATACTTGAAACCGGTCAGCGTAAGACCTTTTACTACGTTCGTATAAGGAATCAGGGATACAAACTTTCCAAACTGTTTTTCCTTCTCAAGCGTGATTCCTGCCCCGATCATGCGGATTCTGTTTCTCTCATCCAGAATTTCGACCGGAATATGATTTTGCAGTCCGATCCCCAGAAGTTCAATATTTCCAAGCAGATGATCGATTCTTGTTCCGGTTGCTCCCAGCAGCGTAATTTTCTCTGCTCCAAGCGCAATTGCTTTCCGGATCGCCGATTCCGTGTCGGTATCGTCTTTGACCGGGTTTAACCTGATCCAGGAAATATCAGGCTGTCCGCCGAAATAATCTAATGCCTCACTGGATGCTGAATCGAAATCTCCGATGATCCAATCCGGGGTCAACTTATTCCGATAGAAAAAGTTCATCCCGGAATCTGCCGCAATGCAAAGCTCCGGTCTTTCTTTTTCTATGAACTCTTTTGCAAAAATGTCATTGATATATCCGCCTACCACAATGATGCAATGTCTCATACTACTCCTTTAATACATCTAAAAAACGTTCCACATTCTCAGAAATGTCGCCCTTGAACACTGCACTGCCAGCCACGATAATGTTGGCACCGGCATCCATGACTTCTGTCACATTTTCAAGATTCACGCCGCCATCTACCTCGATGTCGGTCTTAAGTCCCTTCTCGTCGATCATTTTCTTTAACGCCCTGACCTTTTCGACGGTGTAAGGGATCAGCTTCTGTCCTCCAAATCCCGGGTTGACGGACATGATCAGCACCATGTCAACCTTTGGAAGTATCCATTCAATCGCAGACAACGGAGTTGCCGGATTTAATGCCACACCTGCAAGCAGTCCCTTTTCTTTGATTGCCTCGATCGTGCGGTCCAAGTGTTTACACGCCTCGGCGTGTACTGTGATGAGATCCGCTCCCACTTCTGCGAGATCATCAATATATCTTCCCGGTTCCTCGATCATCAGATGCACGTCAAAAATACGATCGCTGCACTCTCTGATACTCTTGATGACCGGCATACCAAATGAAATGCTTGGCACAAACATTCCATCCATCACATCAATATGTACATACTGTGCGCCTGCCTCATCCAACATTCTCACCTGTTCTCCCAGATTTGCAAAATCTGCGGATAAAATGGATGGTGATAAACAATTCATAACTTTTTCCTCCAAAGTAATTTTGAAAACATAATTCTCATGCACAATGATATTTTAATATCTTTTCTAATATTTTTTTACATCTTTCAATTCTTCATAGAGCAGCTTATAGTTCTCGTAGCGCAGCGGGCTGATCTTTCCTTCTGCCAGTGCTTCTTTCACACCGCAGTCCGGCTCGCTGATATGACTGCATCCCTTGAACCTGCAATACGGCTCATACTCTTTGAATTCCGGATAAAAATTCTGCAGATCTTCCTTCTCAAATCCCGGAATATATAACGTACTGAATCCCGGTGTATCCATAATGTATGTATCTGCTGCGATCGGTATGATCTCCGAATGGCGTGTCGTATGCTTTCCACGCTCGATCTTTCTGCTGATACTTCCGGTCTCCATCTGCACATTTGGCTGGAGACGGTTCACCAGTGATGATTTTCCAACGCCGGAAGGTCCTGCGACCGCGGTTGTCCTGCCATCTAACAGCTCATGCAGTTCGCGGATCCCCTCCTCTTTTTCTGCACTGGTATAGAGAACGGAATAGCCGCACTTTCTGTATACACCCGCAAATTCCTCAATCGCCTGTTCCTCTAACAGATCTTTTTTGTTAAAACAGATCGTCACAGGAACATCCTGATATTCCATCATGATCAGAAAACGGTCTAACAGATTAAAGTTTGGCTGCGGTTTTGCCGCTGCAAAAATGATCAGCGCCAGATCGATATTCGCAACTGCCGGGCGGATCAGTTCATTTTTCCGCGGCAGGATTTTTTCAATGTTTCCTTTTTTTGTTTCTTCGTCAACAATCGCAATCTCCACATCATCTCCGACCAGCGGCTTGATCTTCTGATTGCGGAACGCACCTTTTGCCTTACATTCATAAATTCCGGGTTCTCCTACATGAACGTAGTAGAACCCGGAAATTCCTTTTACAATCTTTCCCTGCATATATTACCTTTTGTTATTATTCTGCCTTGAATGAGATTGGAGACACGATCTGGGATGATCCAAGCTGCTGTCCATCTGCTCCAAGCCAGTCAATCTTTAATGAACCGCTGGATGCTAACATTCCGGATTTGGAAATGCTGAGACCTTCCTCCCCGAATAAGGAGATAGACTGGTTCGTCCACTGCTCTAAGATATTACCTGTTCCGTCTGCTCCATCATACAGATAAATATTGGCTGCTGCCACGGATTCATTATTTGGTTTTTTGATGTTCAGATTGATCTTATAAGTAGTAGGCTTTACTTCCTGTGCTGGTTCTGCACCCATACTTACCACAAAATCAACTGCGGTTCCAGCATCCACTGCTGTATCTGCAACCGGACTCTGGGAAATGATCTGTCCGCTTGCCACGCTGTCACTGTAGGCGCTTGACACATTACCAACGGCAAGACCGACATTCTGGATGGCAGATCTTGCTGCATCCTCGGTAAGTCCTGTCACGCCAGGTACTGCTACACTTGTTGTCTCTGCCTGCTCTTTACCACGGCTGATCACGATCTTGACATTGTCCCCTGCTTTTGCAAGAGATCCCGCATTCGGGCTCTGTTCGATGACATTTCCCTGTGCGACATCCGCACTGTATGCATAATCTTTTACCGGAGTAAATCCTGAATTTGTCAGTGTATTGTAAGCAGTTGTCTCATCCATGCCTGTCACGGAAGGAACGGAAACCTCTCCTTTTCCGCTGCTTAAGGTAACTTCCACTGTTGTGTTCGCCTCTGCCTTTGTCAGTGCATCCGGTGTCTGGCTTACGATCTGTCCCTCATCATATTGGTCAGATGCAACGGTTCCCGCATTCTTCTTGATTCCGAGACCTTTTGCATTGAGCTGCTCTTTTGCCTCGTCGAATGTAAGACCCTTCAGATCCGGCACTTCAATTCCGTCTGTCTGGGTTTCGGATGTCTCAGTGTTTGCTTTGTTGGAAGATCCTCCGAATTTAAAATCTCCGAAGAAGCTTACCAGAATAAAAATGATCAGTGCGACAATGATGACACCGGCAGCAATCCCCATGATCGTGATCGCCTTATCCATTTTCGGATTCATCTCTTCGAGTTCATCATCATCATATGCCTCTTCGTCGTCCTCGTCATCCTCTTCGAAGCGGTCACGCTTTTCAAATTTGTCTCTGTGATTCTGATTATGTGACACAACATCCTCATCGCTGAGATAAATATTGCTTGTTTCCTGCTTGATCTTATTGATCTCTTCTTCCCCGATCACACGTGTCTTCTCCTGGGAAACCGGTGCGATCACAACGAAGTCTTCATTTGGGCTGATCAACGCTTTTCTTAAATCTGCAAGCAGCGCTGTCATGGACTCATAGCGTCTGTCCGGATTCTTCTGCGTACATTTTAAGATGATCTTTTCCATACTGATCGGAAGATTTGGTGCGTAAGCACTCGGTGGAACGATCTCCTCCTGCAGATGCTGGATCGCCACCGCAACGGTCGTATCTCCGTCAAACGGTACTCTTCCGGTCACCATCTCATACATTACGATACCAAGGGAATAAATGTCACTCTTGCCATCCACAAAGCCGTTTCTCGCCTGCTCCGGGGATGCGTAATGAACAGATCCCATCACATCGGAACTGATCGTGTTGGATGTTGCGGCTCTTGCGATACCAAAGTCTGTGACTTTTACTTTTCCCTCTGTGGAGATAATGATGTTCTGCGGCTTGATATCCCGGTGGATAATGCCTTTGTTATGGGCAGCCTCAATACCTCTTCCCACCTGGATCGCAATGCTGACAGCCTCCTTGAATGTGAGCTGTCCTTTTTTCTCAATATAAGTTTTTAAAGTGATTCCTTCCACATACTCCATCACGATGTAATGCATGCCATTTTCGCTGCCTACATCATAGATGTTTACAATATTCGGATGTTCTAATCCGGCCGCCGACTGGGCTTCCGTGCGGAACTTTGTCACAAAATTGACATCCTCCGAAAATTCCGGTTTCAATACTTTAATCGCTACAAAACGTCCAAGTGTATGATCTTTCGCTTTGTATACATCTGACATTCCGCCAGTTCCTATCTTGTTTACGATCTCATAACGATCTCCAACAAACATACCTTCCGTTAACATTCCTTCACCTCATCAGAAAATGGTTCTATCAACACAACCGTAATATTATCTTTTCCGCCATTCTCGTTGGCAGTATCTATTAATTTTTCTGCTTTCTCAACAATATCTCTCTGTCCGAGCACGATCTTTTTGATCTCTTCATCCTCGATCATGTTCGTCAGACCATCCGAGCACATTAAAACTGTGTCTCCCGGCTTTAACTCAACCTCAAAAAAATCCACGGACAACTCGGGAACAACGCCCACCGCCCGTGTGATGATGTTCTTATCCGGATGATCTTTCGCATCCGCTTTATCCATCTCTCCTAAACGGACCATCTCTTCTACCAGAGAATGATCCCTTGTGATCTGCCTGATAGCTTCGTGATTTATTAAGTATAAACGACTGTCCCCTACATTGGCAACATGCAGATGATCTCCGATCACTGTGGCAGCTACCACTGTAGTTCCCATTCCTGCCTTGGCGGCATCCCTGCCCGCCTCTTCCAAAAGACCTCTGTTTGCCGCCTCCACAGCTTCCTTCATTGCTGCTACCGGCTCTGTCTGTCCGGATGTTTCAATCGTCTCTACAATCTTTTCTACTGTGAATCTGGAAGCATACTCACCTGCTTTGTGACCGCCCATGCCATCCGCAACCAGAAAAAGGTTCGGCAGCTTTCCTACTGCGTTCTCAGACGTATACATATAATCCTGATTCATCTCACGTCGCCTTCCAATATGTGTCATGGAAAACGTCTTCATTTACCAATTCCTGCCTTTCTTACTGCTACATCTGTGCATTCCATGCGGAATGTTTCATAAACTTCACTTATCATTGTTATCTGCGCGGACTCTGTCCGACGCACTTTATTCTATCACACGTACTGTAAAAGAACAAGTCAACTTCCCATATAACGTTTTCGAAGCTGCCCACAGGCTCCGTCAATATCTCTTCCCATCTCCCTGCGGATGGTTGCATTGATCCCATTCTTTTCCAGTTTGTTCTTAAATTCCGTTGTCACTCTCACATCCGGCTGCACATAGTCGCGCTCCTTGATTGGATTTACCGGGATGAGGTTTACATGACAGTTGATGCCTTTGATCAGTCTGCACAGATTCCTTACATCCTCGTCCGTGTCATTCACGCCTCCCACTAAACTGTACTCAAATGTAACTCTTCTGCCCGTCTGTTCAAAGTAGTATTTACATGCATCGATCACTTCATGGATCTCATATTTATTTGCGACCGGCATCAATTCCAGCCGCTTTTCCTGCGTGGATGCATGCAGGGATAATGCAAGCGTGATCTGTAATTTTTTGTCCGCAAGTTCCCGCATACGCGGAACAATTCCACAGGTGGATACTGTCACATTTCTCTGGCTGATATTTAATCCATTTTCATCGGTCAGAAGTTCAATGAACTTTAACAGGTTATCGAAATTATCCATTGGCTCCCCGGTTCCCATCACGACCACATTGGAAACCCGCTCGCCGGTGTCCCTTCCGATCTGATAAATCTGGTCTAACATCTCAGAGGGTGTCAGTCCCCGCACAAGACCGTCTAATGTGGATGCACAGAATCTGCATCCCATGCGGCATCCCACCTGTGAAGAAATACAGACCGAATTACCATGTTTGTATCGCATGAAAACGCTCTCAATGACATTTCCGTCATCTAACAGAAACAGGTATTTCCTCGTTCCGTCGATTTTGGAGATCTGTACTGCCTCCTGTTTTATGCTGACGAGATGACTGTTCTCTTTTAACTTTTCGATCAGCGCCTTTGAGATATTGGTCATCTCATCAAAAGACGCTGCCTGCTTCACATGAAGCCACTGGTAAATCTGCTTTGCACGGAACGCTTTCTCCCCAAGCTGCTCCATGAATACAGTCAGTTCTTTCAGATTCAGCGATCTGATATCTGTCTTTTCCTTTTGATCCATAATTCTCCTTCATTCATCAGAAGTTTCGGAAGTCTCTCACGCCTTTTTCTGTAATTTTGCCAGAAAAAATCCGTCTCCATATGTTTTCTGCGGAAAAATCTGCTGCATTTTCACAAGTTCAAACTGTGGATGCTGTTTTAAGAACCATGTGACATTGTCTTCATTTTCCATTTTATCCATTGTACAGGTGGAATATAACAATGTTCCGCCCGCCTTTACATACTGACAGACAGTTTCTAACATTTTTCTCTGTAAAGAGACGAGTTCCTGCTCTGTCTGTAATGTCATCTTATATTTTATATCCGTCTTCCTACGCATGACGCCAAGCCCTGAACACGGAAGATCGGCGATCACCACATCTGCTTTTCCAATGGAAGCCTCGTCCAGAACCGTCGCATCCATCTGTACTGCACGCATATTAGAAAGCTGATGTCTTGCGATATTCTGTCTTATAAGATCTGTCTTATAATCTGTGAGATCTCTCGCCTCCACCATACCGGTTCCCCCGAGTTTTTCTGCCAGATGGACGCTCTTTCCTCCAGGCGCTGCACACACATCCATGATGTAGCTGTCTTTCACTGGATCAACCGTTTCCGCTACCATCATGGAGCTCACATCCTGCACATAAAAGAGTCCCTCACGGAAACTCTCCAATGCATTCAGATGGTCAAAACCGGAGATCATAAATGCATAGTTTAATTCCGGCATATCTGCGCAGACCATTTTCTCTGCGGTAACGCCTTCCTCTTTCAACCGCTTTTCCAGCGCTTCCGGTGTGATCTTCAGAAGATTGGTACGGATCGTAACCGGTGTCTCCTGCAAAAATGCCTGCAGCACGCTTACCGTCTGCTCCATGCCATAATCGTTGATCCACTGCCTCACGATCCACTCCGGCATGGAATAATGCACGGACAGATATTGGATCTGATCTTTCTGCCCATCCGGATAGGTGATGCTGCTTAAATTGCGGCTGATATTGCGCAGTACTCCGTTCACGAAACCGCTCAAAGAGCCAAACCCTTTTCTCTTTGCCAGTTTGACTGCTTCATTGCACACTGCGGAGTCCGGCACGGAATCCATATATTTCAACTGATACACACTCATCCGCAGAATATTGCGGATGACCGGTTTCATTTTGTTTACTTTCACTTTGGAGAACTGATTGATGATGTAGTCAAGCTCGATCATGTACTGGATGGTTCCCTCAGACACTCTCGTGATAAAGGCACGCTCTTTTTTTTCCAGATACTGATACTTATCAAGCACGGAACGGATCACAAGATGGCTGTAGCTGCCCTCTTTTGTCACTTCCATCAGAATCCCCAGAATCAGTTCTCTCGTATTGACAGAATCAGTCACGGTCTCTTCCTCCAAATAACAGTACCAGACGCAGTAACTGTAAAATAGCTGCTGCCGCACTTGCCACATAAGTCAGTGCCGCTGCTTTTAACACTTTTTTCGTGTATGGGAGCTCACTGTCACTCAAAATGCCCTGCTCGCCTAAAATGCGCAATGCCCTTGCAGATGCATTAAACTCTACCGGCAATGTCACAAGCTGGAATATCACTGCAAAAGAGAAGCAGATGATTCCAAGATTGATCAGAACTGCCCCTGTATTTCTTGTAAAGAATAATCCGATCAGAATCAATGGCCATGCAAGTGTGGAACCAAGATTGGCTGCCGGGACAATTGCCGTGCGCAGTGTCAGTGGAAAATAGCTGTTCTGATGCTGGATTGCATGTCCACACTCATGTGCTGCAACTCCAACGGCTGCAACCGATGTGGAATTGTATACAGAATCCGAAAGATTCAATGTCTTTGCAGACGGATTGTAATGGTCGGTCAGATTTCCGGATACATGCTGGATCGTCACATCATAAATTCCTGCGGAATTCAGGATTCTCTGTGCTGCCTGTGCGCCTGTCATTCCCGATGCACTGCGGTACTGGGAATATTTATTGTAAGTTGATTTTACTCTTGCGGAAGCGATCATGCAGATTACTGCTCCGATAATCACAAGAAAATAAGTTGGGTCAAATCCGTAATAATAATATGGCATAGTAATCATCCTTTCTTATCAGCAACGTTTTAAGAAACTGCCTTCTGTCACCTGGTATCCTCTTAAGAAGGCATCCGTTGTCATTCGTTTCTTTCCTTCTAACTGTACCTCTAATAAAGCTAATACTCCATTCCCCGTCTGGACTTCCAGTTCGTCCTTTGTCACTTTTAAAATACATCCCGGAGCGGCTTTCACCTCATGGGAAATGACTTTTGCGCGCCAGATCTTTAGGTTTTTGTCATCGATCCTTGTATATGCACTCGGCCATGGATTTAAGCCGCGCACCAGACGCTCGATCACCTCTGCATCTTTTGACCAGTCGATACTTCCCATCTCTTTCTGGATCTTTCCGGTGTGAGTTGCAAGCGCGTCATCCTGAGGTGTGTAAACAGCTGTACCATTTTCAATTGCTTCCATCGTTTTCACGCAAAGCTTTGCCCCTACTTCCGACAGCTTGTCAAACAGGCTTCCGCCTGTCTCATCCTCATCCACGATCACTTCCTGCTTCATGATCATATCCCCGGTATCAAGACCTTCATCCATACGCATGGTCGTGACGCCTGTGACCTGATCCCCGTTTAACACTGCCCACTGGATTGGGGCTGCACCACGGTATTTTGGCAGCAGGGACGCATGTACATTCACACATCCGAAACGCGGCATATCAAGGATTGCTTTTGGAATGATCTGTCCAAAAGCCTCTACAATGATGATATCCGCATTGTACTGTCTTAAATATTCTACGCTTTCCTCTGCACGGATTTTTGCCGGCTGATACACTTCAATCCCATGTGCAACCGCACATTCCTTCACCGGTGTGTACTTTAATGCCTTGCTTCTTCCAACCGCTTTATCCGGCTGTGAGACAACCAGCACGACTTCATGTCCTGCTTTTATAATTTCCTCTAATGTACCCACTGCAAAATCCGGGGTTCCCATAAATATAACTCTCATGATCCTCTCCTCGCTTCCGGTTTCTTTTCTGCTTCTTCCCTCTGCGCCTATTCCTCTTCCTCATAGGTAACGTCATGAAGCTGGCCTTCCACTTTTTCCACGTAAAGATGTCCGTCCAGATGATCGATCTCATGGCAGAACGCCCTCGCCAGAAGTCCTTCGCCTTCCATCTCAAACTCATTCATATCTTCATCCAAAGCTCTGACTTTTACATAGTTCGGTCTTGTCACCTGTCCACATTTTCCAGGTACACTTAAGCATCCTTCTTCTCCTGTCTGCTCTCCGGAAGTTTCCAAAATCTCCGGATTGATCAGTATGATCGGACCTTCCCCTACATCAATCACTACAATTCTTTTTAACACTCCGACCTGTGGTGCTGCAAGTCCGACTCCCATAGCCTCATACATGGTATCTAACATATCCTCGATCAAAATCTTTGTACGGATACTCATCTTTGTTACTTCTTTACAGTGTTTGGTCAAAACATCGTCCCCAAGCACTCTGATTTCTCTGATTGCCATAATCTTTTTTCTCCTTTACCTGCTACATTCTATCTTATGACGCCTGTGGATTGTAACCTGCTTTGCATCGGCATCATGTCTTCACTCTGATAATCTTATTATTACGGATTCATATCAAACTGTATCTTTAATGACTGAAAGCCCCGATTGATCTCAATGTATTTTTCCATCCGATCCTTCACCGCCATCAGGATTCTTTCATCTTCACTTTTCAAATAGATGACCTTACGGTAAATATCATTGATCTTTCCTATGCCTGGACTTGCTGGTCCAATGACTGCCATCGGTGCTTCTCCAGCTGCCCGCACTGCAAAATCTTTCAGGTATCCTGAAGCTTTCGTAAGAAGTGCCTCGTCTGCCCCTGAGGCATAAATTGCCATAAGCCCGGCAGCCGGTGGATATCCCATAAGTCTCCGGTAACTGATTTCTTCTTCATAAAAACTTTCATAATCCTGCTTTGCGGCATTTACAATACTATAATGCTCTGGACTGTATGTCTGAATCACAA
>OMCT01000801.1_pt1 | contig 22136 bp, 19 predicted proteins | sample 1674301 | NCBI WGS metagenome assembly OMCT01 (sample SAMEA103958158, study PRJEB25191) | human gut metagenome
ATCAGCCCTGCGCACTGGCTGTTATTTCTGTTCTCGAACGATGCAAAATTAGGTAGGGTTATGGGTGGTAAGGATGGGGACGGTATAATCCGAGTATCGCTGTATCTTATTGAATATCAGAAAATAAAAATACCACTCAAAAATTAATTTGAGTGGTAAAAGTGGAACTTTCGTAAAGAATCAGGATATGTCACCGATTATCTGAATATATGCTCCATTTCTTTGGCGAATTTCTGGTTGCTGTCACTTGGGAAATCGGAAACCGGCTCCTTGTACTTTGACTTGTAGTAGCTGTCATCAATACCCAGCAATTCCAGTATTCCAGCTTTCCATTTGTCCCTGTCCTGCTTGGAGAGTTTCTCGCCCATCAGGAATATCAGATAGCATACACGGATTTTCTCTCTCGGTTTGATTTTCAGCTTGCAGTTACAAGGGTGCAGGTTCATATTGGCATAGAAGTCCGGTGCGGAAATTTCCTCGAACTGTTCTCCAACACATACCTCATGAATGAGCGAAAGCAATTTCATGCTGAAATACTCTTGTTGTTCATCCGCCGTTTCCTGCTGACTGATTGGCTTGCCCGGCTCGTCCTGTCGGTTCCCGTCAGGAATGTATTTCTTCAATATATCCAGAAAAAGGCAGCTTTGGCGGTACATGTCCTCACAACGGTTCTTCATATATTGGAATGCCTCTTTCCTTGCTGCCTTTTGCTGGTCATAGAGTTCATTCAGTTTGGCTCTTTCCTTGTCATATTCAGCCTTGCAGCGTTCATATTCTTTTTCAGCCTGTTTTTCCTCTTCGGCAGTATGTTCCCTGTAGCCAATGGAATCATACCTGTTGTTGGCTTCATTCAGCGGTTTGCTTAGGCTCCTTATTACATCCAGTTGGGCTTCAATTTCAAAGGAATACCTTTCCATGTGTCGATAGCAAGCACGCTCTACGGCACTATCACTCAACGGGCACACCTCATAAGCCTGTATGCTCTTTTCTATTTCGGTTTTCAGGCTGTTGAGTATCAAGGTGTATTGTTCTTTTTGCCTGTCAAGCACCAGTTCAAGGATGGCGGCTTCAAAAGACTTCATGTCATTGTATTCCTGACAGAAATCGGAAATGAATTTTTGCCTGTCAAAAGAGAAAACGCGATTGTCTATATAGTCCCTGTATATTCTGTTGAGTTCCCCGTATCGGGGAATCATCGTCTGTATCTTGTCTGCCATAGGTGTCCTACTTTTGTCTGTTCTTTTCATTGTCAAGAAGCATGGTCAGTTCTTCTTCCACCTGTTCTATGCTCGGCAATGCCGATTTCAGGCTTTCCGGCACAGCCTTGCTGAGCTGGTAATCGCTGATGCCGATAGGCTGGTCATAGCCTGTCAGCGCATATTGCGCGACAATCTCATCCTTGCCCTTGCACAACAGCAGCCCGATGGTCTTGTTGTCATTCTCTCCCCTCAGTTTGTCATCCACCACATTGATGTAGAAGTTCAACTGTCCGGCGTATTCCGGTTTGAATGGGGTAGCTTTTAGTTCCACAACTACGTATGCATGGAGCTTTATGTTGTACAGAATCAGGTCGGCATAGAAATCGCTGTCGCCTATCTGGAAATGTTTCTGCCTTGCGACAAAGGCGAATCCGTTGCCCATCTCCAGCAGATAACGGGTGACGTGCTTCACCAGTTGTTCCTCTATGTCCCTTTCGTCCGCACGTTCTTTGGCTCCTGCCAAGTCGAAGATATACGGGTCTTTCAACAGGTAGTTGGCAAGGTCGCTTTGAGGTGCGGGAAGCGTGGCGGTAAAATTGTTGACCTTGTGGCTGTTGATTTGCCTTTCGTACAATTTGCTTTCAATCTGCGTTTTAAGAGTATTACTGCTCCAACCCATTTCCACGGATTGCTTCATATACCAGTAATCGACACCCAACGGAAGGGAACTGTTCAGCAGAATCACATGGCTTGCCCAATTGATTCTTGCAACAGGTGATGCCAGGAACAGTTTTTCTATGTCCTCAATCGCTATTTGGTAAGCGGCAGCGACTGTTTGGGCTACATCCTGAATTTGTGCAAGAAGTTCTTGCACAATTGCAACTTCCTTGTTGTCTGAAGATTGAATTTGCGCAAGAGGCTCTTGCGCAAATGTCATATTGTTCAGGCTTTGAAGTTCATCCGTGATTTTCTGCACACTTGGAGTAAGTAATTTCGTATCGGTTTCTATAAAACTCCGTAATGCGCCCAATGGATAGGAGCGTGCGAACTGGCACATATAAGCCAAGTTTCTGACCGAATACCCTTTCTTTTCAGGATAGTTGAACCGTATCGCCTGCGCCAGTTTCTTGATGACCTTGCCGCCCCAGCCTTGTCGGTTCTGGTGGTACAGGATATAATTGCCCATCTTCCAATAGTGGAACAGCATCTGCGCATTGGCTGCACTGATGAGCCGGACTTGCGCCTGCTCTATTTCTGACCCGATGGCATTGACAAAAGCCTCGAAACTTCTTTTCTCTATATTGTTATCGTTGTTGCTCATTGTTGTATGTATTGAAAGTTACAAAGATAAGCCCAATAACAGGCATCCCGTGAAACTTGCTGATTGTTTTTATAGTTGGTTGAATTTATTCATCGCACTGGCTTTTACATCATCGGCAATGTCGATGTAGGGTTTCATAGCCTTGTAGTCGCTATGTCCCGTCCATTTCATCACTACCTGTGCCGGAATACCGAGAGCCAGAGCGTTACAGATGAAAGTCCTTCTCCCCGCATGGGTACCCAGCAATGCGTATTTGGGTGTAATGGTGTCTATACGGCTGCTTCCTTTGTAGTAGGTTTCACTTACAGGCTCGTTGATTTCGGCAAGTTCGCCCAGTTCCTTCAAATAGTCATTCATCTTTTGATTGCTTATGACCGGGAGAGCCTTGTGCCCCTCAAATTCCACACCCTTGTATTTGTCGAGTATTGCCTTGCTGTGGTTGTTAAGCTCGATGATGAGCCTTTCTGCGGTCTTTACGGTAGTAATTTCTATATATCCGTCCCTAATGTCGCTTTTCTTCAGATTATGTACATCCGAATACCGGAGTCCGGTAAAGCAACAGAACAGAAAGACATCTCTCACCCGTTCAAGATATTGCTTTGTTTCGGGTATCTGATAGTTTTTGAGTTTGTTCAGTTCCTCCCAAGTGAGGAATATCACCTTTTTCGGTGTGCTTCGCAATTTGGGATTGAAATCTTCATAGGCATTGTTCATGCAATACCCTTTCTTGGTACACCAGCGCAGAAACCATTTCAGATAAGCGACCTGTTTCATGATGGACGTGTTCCGCATATCTTCGGTGTCTTTCAGGAAATTCACATACTTTGTCAGCTTGGGCTCGTCCAACGATTCAAATGTCAGCCCCTTGTCAAATTTTTCAAGATGTTTCCTGACTGCGGCAAATTTCTCATAGGTGGCATCAGACCAGCCGTTTTGCGTACCGCACTCCTTGATGAACTCATCAAATACCTCCAAAGGCAGAAAAACCACCGTAGCCTGTTCCTCATCTTCCTTTTTCCCATTGTGCAATCTGTTGAACGCATCCTTTACCTGCTCGGTAGTCGGCATAAATCCCTGCACCTCGAACTCCTTGAATATATTCTGGATTTCGGTGTAGTATTTCAGCAAGTCAGCATTGATTTCCGATGCGCTTTGCTTCAGTTTGTTGGTACATCCGTTCTTTACACGCTGCTTGTCGGCATCCCATTTGGTAACATCAATGCGGTAGCCTGTTGTGAACTCGATGCGGTGGCTGTCAAAAACAACACGCATACGGATAGGGACATTCTCCACGATTGGCACTCCGTTCTTCTTGCGGCTTTCCAATGAAAAGATGATGTTTCTCTTGATGTTCATAGCTGGGTGTATTAAAATCAACACCCAAATATACACCCAATAATTGAAACAGCAAAAGGTATTTAATGATATTTAGTAATATAGTTGATTTGTAATAACTTGATTATTATCAACATATTGCAGCTTTGTGAGATTTCTTGATTGTGTAAGTTAAAGTCCCGTACGCACCGCAAGCTTACAAAGCAAAATTAGGAAAAGCTCTGATTCACAACAGAATCAGGGCTTTTTTCGTTTTCGGGCAGAAGTAGAATACGGTGGTGTTACGAAGTAAGTCAGGTACAGGAATGGTTACTTATTCTGATATGTGCCATAATATGTACGTTTTAGTTTTAATGTAAGTTCGACATAGGAGAACAATATCTATCTGAAAGATAGCGACATAGCGATGGAATCATTAAAATTATGCTATCTAATTATTAGATTTAAACGATTGCTACTATGTTCCCAAAGTCTAAAATTACGGAATTTTATTGTATGGCTGATGATTTTTGTGTGGAATTTGAGTTGCAACGGAAAAAATACATGATTAATTAAAGATTAGACGAAAAGTCTTCGTAACAAGTCTAATCGTATGGGAGTAATGCTGTGATTATGGTTATCTCATTCTATTCCACTCAGGCAAATTCTGCTACTTCAAGCAATCTTACAAGGAATATGTATGCAAATACCTGAAACACTTGTTTCCTCATCAAGTTTTCTATAAGCGTTTCGTTGAATTGGCGAAGGATGTTTTTATTCTCGTGTTTAACTAATATTCACAGTTGTAGAGTAGTGGTTTTTGTGCCAATTTCAGTTAGATAGATAAGAAAATAAAGGAGCTGGTATGAAAGACTGTGAAATAACTCGTAGTGAAACAGCTGGTAATTACAAATACGTTCCTGAATATTCAATCGTCAAAAGACGGACATGCATGTCATTGATAATTAGAATATCATTGACTGTCTGAACTTTATCCCTTACGGAGATGAAAGAGATACTTGAGGACTATTGAAACTTTGGGAATCATCAACGCCTATTTTCAAAAGACAACAATTACGTTATATAGAAAAGAAAGATGAAAACAACAAAAAATGGAAATACCGAGAAATTGGCATTGCCTTTCCCCCATTTCCTGTGGATGCTTGGGGGTAACGCCGGTGCCACTAAAGGAGAAACAGTGCTTCATGAACCGAAAGCAGAACAAGAAAATGTAAACAGAGAATATGAAGACGAAAAATGATGCAGATATGCTGGCTGCTATAGTACAGGCTTCTAATCGTCATGCCATGCGTCCGGCACTTGTTATTGACGACCGGACTTACACCTATCAGGATTTGTTCGGATTGGCAGGAAGCATTTGTGAAACGCTGAGAAATCTTAAAGAATACATTATTGGCATCACGGCTGAAAATTGTATCGAAACCTACGCATCCATCCTGGCTGTGCTGTTTTCCGGGAAAACCTATGTTATGTTGCATCCCGATTATCCTGCAGAACGCAATTGTCGGATAGCCAGGCAGTCGGGTATTGGTCTGTTGCTTTACAGTGGAGAGAATGGCAATATGCTTCCCGCTGACATCAATACCATACGTGTGTCTCTCCCCTCACATAGGCCCGCTTTGCCGTCCGACATTGTGTCGTATGGGGTTAATCCCGACGTGCCTGCCTACATTATCTTCACGTCAGGAAGTACGGGAGAGCCCAAAGGTGTTCCTGTATCCCGGAAGAACCTGAATGCTTTCTACCAGGCTTATCGTGCTTTAGGATGGAAGCTGGACGAAAACGACCGTATGCTTCAGATGTTCGAACTGACATTCGATGTCTCCGTCGTGTCGTTTCTTTATCCCCTCACCCTCGGAGCGTGTGTCTATGCTGTTCCGCAGAAAGGAATGAAATACCTGAACGTACTGGATATCATGGAACGCCATCGTCTTACGTTTGCGGCAGTTGCTCCTTCCGTACTTCGGTTATCACGTCCTTATTTCGGGGAAATCAGTTTCCCGGATTTGCGTTATCTTATAGTCACTGCCGAAGCCACCGACGTGAATCTGCTTGATGAGTTTCGCCCTTGCATACCCAATGCCACAGTAGTCAATCTCTACGGACCGACCGAAGCCACCATCTACTGCACTTCGTATGTCATTCCGGCTGAAGGAGCCAAACACCATAACGGCATGGCGGCAATAGGAAAGACTTTTCAGGGTATGGACTATATGATTGCATCTCCTTCGGGCGAACCACTTCCGGCAGGAGAGACCGGTGAACTGTGGATTGCCGGACCGCAGTTAATGAGCGGATATTGGTGTGATCCTGAAAAAACAGCCGAGTGTTTTGTTACGGATTCCTCCGGAAAGCTCTATTACCGTACCGGCGATCTCTGTCTGACAGATGCTGACGGAGATATTATTTATTGCGGTCGCAAAGACACACAGGTAAAGATACAAGGCTTCAGAATAGAATTGGGTGAAATTGAATACCACGCTAAGGCGTTTTACAGGCATACCTGCAACGCTTTGGTTTTGCCGGTTTATACTCCTGATGGAAAATGTGAACTGCACCTTGTTATAGAAAAGAATGCTGAAGACACGGAAAATCTTGAACGGTATATGCAAAGCCATTTGCCGTCTTATATGTTGCCCCGTCGCATTCACTTCATCCAGTGTTTTCCGCAAAACAACAGTAACAAAACTGACCGTAATCAACTATTAAAGTATATCACTCAATAAATAGAAAAGCAACCAACGTATATGGAAACAACAGAATTATTGGAAATATTGAACGGAATATTCCGGAAAGTATTAAAAAAAGACGATATCGCATTGACTGAAGACACTACTGCCAACGATGTGGACGGATGGGATTCACTGACCAATATGGTACTGATCACCGAGATAGAGAATAAGTTCGGAGTACGTTTCACGTTTCGCGATATCGTGAAATTGAAAAATGTGGGCGATCTTTGCCATACCATCATGAATAAGGCCAAATAGGGTAGGAGGAAAAAACAATGTCATTCATTTCTCTTGAATTTGTCCTACTGTTCCTGTTCAGTTTCACATTATACCATTGGGTCGGTGATAAAGGGCGGAAGTCTGTTTTGCTTGCGGCAAGTGGAGTTTTCATCGGATACTTCAATCCCGTATTTCTTGTCACTGCACTGTTCGTAAGCCTTTTTACATACGGTGCGGCGAGACTTGTTGAGCAAGCCTGTGAGAAAGAAAGAGTCTCCCGCTTGATTTACTGGAGCAGTATATCCTGTCTTGTCCTTTGCTGGATTGGTTTCCGGTATGCCAACCGGTTAACCGGAGACACTGGTATTATTTTCCCATTGGGAATGTCGTTCTATACATTTCAGGCTATCGGCTACTTGACGGAAGTCTATTGGGAGGAAGAAAAGGCGGAACGGAATCTTATGGATTTCCTGCTTTACATGCTCCTGTTCATGAAGTTCCTGTCAGGTCCGATTGAACGGTCCGCCGATTTGCTTCCGCAAGTCCGAAGGCTCTCTCCGGCATCCTATTCCATGATGACCTACGGCCTGAAGTTGATTGTGGTGGGCTTGGTGAAGAAACTGGTACTTGCCGACCATATAGCACCCTATATTGACGAGGTGTTCAATTCGATACACACAGCCTCGGGCGTACAGCTGTTTATGGCCTTTCTTCTCTATCCCATCGAACTTTATGCCGATTTCTCCGGCTATACGGATATGGCGATTGGAACGGGAATGCTGTTTGGATTGAAACTCTCACCCAACTTCGCGCATCCCTTTGCCGCCCAGACCACGACCGAGTTCTGGCGTCGCTGGCATATTTCCCTTTCCTCCTGGGTACGGGATTACCTTTTTCTTCCTCTGTCCTCGCTTACACGCCGTTGGGGACAATGGGGTGTGGCGGCAAGCCTCATGGTGACCTTTATTGCTTTGGGTATATGGCACGGTGCGGGATGGACATTTGTCGTCTATGGATTCATACAGGGGCTTGTGATTGTATGGGAACTAAGGACTGAAAAAATACGAAACAAGGTAAAGAAGCGTATCGGGAAACGGCTGTTCGCCACGCTTTCGGTCATCCGCACGTATCTCATCTTTGCCGTGTCGCTGGTGTTTTTCAGGGCACAGTCCGTTGCAGACGCCTTCTATTTCCTGCGGAATATCTCTTTTCAGACCCGTGCGAGCTGGAAAGAAATCAATATCGGTATGTCCGACCACATCTGCATCGTGGCTGGCAGCGCATTGTTACTGATACTGCTTTATGACTTTTTTATGTCCAAGAGCGACTTGCATCTTCGTTTTGAAAAACAGCCTGCTATCGTTCGCTGGACAGTGTATTATTTAATTGTGTTTGCCGTGTTTGCTTATGGCAAACTTGGCACGGAAAACTTCATATATCTGCAATTCTGATGGAAAAAATACCGGAAACTATTACTGGCGCAAACATCCGTAAACAATCTGCTTTCCTGCGTATTGTCCGAAAGTTAGTGTTGTTCGCCATACCATTTTGGGCTTTGATAGCCCTTTATGTTTACGATGATCCTTTCATGGTACTTCGCAAATATGACCAGTATGATTCAGATGTCATGCTGAACGAACATCATGTAGGTTGGCAAATATACAAGAACCATAATGACAGCGTGCATTTCAATTCATTTATCTTGGGCAATTCCTGCACGATGGCATTCCGATGCGGGGAATGGGAAAAGTATCTTGCTCCCGGCGATCGGGCCATCCGACTTTTCGGCAATGCGGAGAGCATAAAAGCGATAAGCCTCAAACTCCGCGCCCTCGACCGTGAGGGTGCAGAGATAAAGAATGTGCTGATAATTCTCGACCGGGCTTCTCTTTCACATTTTGAGCTCCTGACGGGTCCCGGCAATATTCTTCCGTCTGCCATATCTGGGCGTAATCCGTTTGCGGTCCAGTTGGCGTTCATGCAGGGATTCGCAATGCCCGATTTCTTGTTCCCATACCTGAAATACCGCATAACAGGAAAAGTAGAACTGACTATGAAACGAATGAATCCTTACGGGAAGGTACGTGATTCGAAGAATAACGACGCATTCAATCCTCGTGAAAAACAGATCGAACAGGAAGGCGAGGCGTATTGGCAAAACCGTAAAATAGAGTTTCCCGAACGGGATGGTACGGTCACTATAGCTGCTCCCGCCATATATCAAAAGCAACGGAAGGTACTGGATGAAATCATGGAAGTTCTGCGCCGTCATAATACCTCAATACGTGTCCTCGTCAGTCCGGATTATAACCAGAACGAACTGCATCCGAATGACAGAGAAATTTTGCAAAGCATTTTCGGAAAAGAAAATGTATATGATTTCAGTGGCGTTAACGAATTTACAAAAGACTATCACAACTATTATGAAGCAGGACACTATCGCCCCTTGTTAGGCAATAAACTGCTGGAAAGAGTTTATAAATGTCAATGATAAACAAGAAGGGAAACCATTATCAAGTCCACCTGTTGCAGTATGGATAAAAAGAAAAACCGCTGATAATGATTGATTATCAGCGGTTTTCATTGTTTTGCTTTTTGTTTGAGTGATCCGCTTGGGGCTCGAACCCAAGACCCCAACATTAAAAGTGTTGTGCTCTACCTGCTGAGCTAGCGAATCAAACCTGTTTTGCTATCATTTCCTGATTGCGAGTGCAAAGGTAAGGACTTTTTTTGAACCTACAAGGGTTTTGATGATTTTTTTTCTTCGCTTGAGTCACTTTTTTCTAAATATGCCTGATTATCAGTGCCCTCTTCTTTGTGAATATTTTCCCGGCTGATGATGAATCGCTGGTAATAGGAGAGCATCAGTGTGGTTAGCGGGAGGGCGATGATCATGCCCAGCATACCCATCAGCGAGCCCCATACTGACAGGGAGAGCAGGATGATGGCCGGGTTGAGGCCGGTAATTTTTCCCATAACCCGTGGGACGATGAAGCCATCTTGGATAATTTGAACAACAACGAAGACGGCAAGGGCCGCTGCCAGAATCAGCCAGAAGTTGCCACCCGTGTCGGCTGCTTTCAGTATGGCCAGGATGATGGTGGGGATAAAGCCGATGATTTGCAGGTAGGGTACCAGATTCAGTGCTCCGATGAACAGTCCTAAGCCGATGGCCATGGGAAAGTCGATGATGAGGAAGCCGATGCTGAACAGTATGCCGACGCACAAGGCTACAAAAGCCTGACCGCGGAAGTAGCGGTTCATGCCGTTCTTGACGTCGTTCAGTACGCCCGTGACGAGTTTGCGGTATTTGGCGGGCACTAAGTAGGGCCAGCCTTCGGCAATGCTTTCGTAGTCGAGCAGGATGAAGACGATGTACAACAGGATGATGAAGAACGTGAACACGCTGAACAGCAGGTTGACGGACTCGGACAAGATGGTCCATACACCCGGCAGGGTTTCCTTGAGGGCCGAAAGCAGGTCTCTTTCACTGAAAAATTGCGTCAGCAGTTGGGTGTCGATGTTGTCGCGCAGGAAGTCGGACAGGGTTTTAGGAACGTTGCCTTCGTTGGTCGAGCTCGAAAAGTATTCGATGAGCAGGTCCTTCACCCGGCCGAACTCTTCGATCATGGGCGGTACCAGCAGAAAGAATGCGGCGGCCCCTACAAGCAGAATGCTGAACAGGGCGCAGAAGATGGAGACAACCCTGTTCTTAAGTCGCAGCTTGTATTGGAAGAAGGTGACTAACGGATATATCAGGTAAGCTATCAGCCAGGCGATGAAAAAGGGGAGGAGTACGCCGCTCAGACGTTCGAGCAGCATGAGGATGCCGATGATGATGGCTCCGATGAGGACGCCGCGGATAAAGCTGTCGAAGGTGATTTTCTTGCGTTCCATATCTTGAGGGTTTTAAGGGTGTGGCGGGTGTTGGTCGCTGTTGCCATTGCGGTCTTCGGCCACGGCACGCTGGTAGCACGTGCGGCACAGGGGTTCGTATTCTTCGGTTTCGCCCAGCAGCACTTGCTTGTCGTTCTTCACGGTGCGGTGCGAGAATACGGCCAGTTGTCCGCACTTCACGCAGATGGCATGTACCTTTGATACTTCGTCGGCGATGGCACACAGCCCCGGCATCGGACCGAACGGGCGGCCGCGGAAGTCCATGTCGAGCCCTGCCACGATGACGCGGATGCCGTTGTTGGCCAGTTGGTTGCAGACGTCTATCAGGCCTTCGTCGAAGAACTGTGCTTCGTCGATGCCCACTACATCTACTTCGGAGGTGAACAGCAGGATGCTGGCCGACGAATCGATGGGGGTGGAACGGATGGAGTGCCCTTCGTGCGAGACGACGTCTTCTTCCGAATAGCGTGTGTCGATGGCGGGTTTGTAGATTTCAACCCGCTGTTTGGCAAACTTGGCACGCTTGAGTCGGCGTATCAGTTCTTCTGTCTTTCCGGAGAACATGGAGCCGCAGATGACTTCGATCCTGCCCCGGCGTTTGGTTTCCTGTATGTGATCTTCCGAGAATAATACCATGTCAGTACAGTGTTATATTTGGCACAAAAGTAATACTTTTGTTTGCTTTAAGATATTATTTCATTATTTATTTCTACATTTGTGGCATTAACGAGGATGGATATTGATAGGTTATGCAGACTTTATTGACAGACATTGAACTGGATATTCAGGAATTGAAATGTGTGATGCAGGCTGTGGCGCAGGGGGGAAATCCGGCTTTGCGCGAAGTAGCCAGGCGGAATATACGTCAGATGCAGGCTCGTTTGGACGAATTGTCCCGACTGCTTGATGGCGGAACGGCCGAAGAGGCACCTGCCGGAACGGTGTCTGACGCTGCGGCTGCTGTTCTGTCTGCAGAGCCGAAGTTGTACGAGAAGCCGGTTGTGGAGACAGTGGAAGAACCGGTACCTACTCCAATTATTGAGCCGGAACTTCAAACCCCGTCTGTCGGGCCGGCGTCCGGAGACGAACCTTCGCCGGTGTCGGTCGAAGCGACTGTGCAACCCCAACAAGTCACGACCATCCTGGGCGAACGCATCCGGCCTGCTACCGACCTGCGTCATGCCATCAGCCTGAACGATGCGTTCCGCTTCACGCGCGAACTGTTCAAAGGTGACGGAGCGCGGATGAACGAGGTGGTGGAACAATTGGGCAACGCGGCTACGCTGGACGAGGCGTTGCGCATATTCTATTCCATCGTGGCGCCCGACGAAGAAAACGAGGCGGCGGCCGACTTTGTCGAACTACTCAAAAAATATTTCAGCTAAAGCACAGATTATATAGGTATGGGAAAACTGTATGTAGTACCTACTCCGGTAGGCAATTTGGAGGACATGACGTTTCGTGCCATCCGCGTGTTGAAGGAGGCTGACCTGATATTGGCCGAGGACACGCGCACTTCGGGCATTTTGCTGAAACACTTCGAAATTAAGAATGCCATGCAATCTCACCACAAGTTCAATGAACATAAAACGGTGGAAAGCGTTGTTAATAGAATAAGGGGGGGCGAAACCGTGGCGTTGATTTCCGATGCGGGCACGCCAGGCATCTCCGACCCGGGCTTCCTGTTGGTGCGCGAATGCGTGCGTGCGGGCATCGAAGTGCAATGCCTGCCGGGTGCAACGGCTTTCGTCCCTGCGCTGGTGGCTTCGGGCTTGCCCAACGAAAAGTTCTGCTTCGAAGGCTTCTTGCCGCAGAAGAAGGGGCGGATGACGCGTCTGAAAGCCTTGGCCGAAGAACGGCGCACGATGGTGTTCTACGAATCACCTTATCGGTTGCTGAAGGCATTGACCCAGTTTGCCGAGTTTTTCGGCGCTGAAAGGCAGGCTTCCGTGTCGAGGGAAATATCGAAGGTGCACGAAGAAACCGTTCGCGGAACCCTTGGCGAACTGATCGAGCACTTCACGGCCAACGAGCCGCGGGGCGAAATAGTGATTGTAATAGCAGGAATAGACGATAAATAAACACTTTTATTAATTCAAACGTAAGAAAGGAAAAACGTATGAAAAAGTTTGCAGTATTAATGGCTTGTACGGCCGTGCTGGCATCGTGTAACAACTTTTCGGGAGGGGACAAGGACCGTTTGCAGGCCGAAAACGATTCACTCTTGATGGAACTGAGCCAGCGCAATACCGAGCTGGACGAGATGATGGGCACATTCAATGAGATTTCGGAAGGATTCCGCCAGATCAATGCGGCCGAAAACCGCGTGGACTTGCAGCGGGGAGCCGTTGCCGAAGGTTCGTTGAGCGCCAAGGAACAGATTGCTTCCGACATCGAATTCATCCGCAAGCAGATGGAGGAGAACAAGGAGCAGATTGCCAAGTTGCAGTCGATGCTGAAGAGCAGCAAGAACAACTCGGCTCAGCTGAAGAAAGCCGTTGAGTCGCTGACGCAGGAACTGGTGATGAAAACGCAGCGCATCGAAGAGTTGCAGGCCGAACTGGCTTCGAAGAACATCCGCATTCAGGAACTGGATGCTGCCGTGTCCGACCTGACAGCAGCCAAGGAAGAGCTGACTACCGAAAACGAGGCCAAGTCGAAGACCGTAGCCGAACAGGACAAGGCCCTGAATGCTGCCTGGTTTGTATTTGGTACGAAGAAGGAACTGAAGGATCAGAAGATTCTTTCGAACACCGGCCTGTTCAAGAAGGGCGAAGTGATGCAGGATGCCGACGTCAATAAGGACTATTTCACGCAGGTTGACATCCGCACCACGAAGGAAATCAAGCTGTACTCGAAGGATGCCGACATTCTGACCACGCATCCCACCGGTTCCTATGCCCTCGAGAAGGACGACAAGGGACAACTTATCTTGAAGATTACCAACCCGAAAGATTTCTGGAGCGTATCCAAGTATCTGGTTATCCAGGTGAAGTAAACTTCGGTGTCATCTGACATTTTCCGGGCACGGGTTGCACGGATTGCCACGGAACGGGCCGACTGTTCCGCCGCTTTCCGTGCAGTTCGTGCCTTCGAATTGTACGCACCCCGACTTCAGTCCGCCGGACTTCTTCTTCCGGCTTAATCCCCGTAAACGTATGTCATACAAGAATCTCTTTTTCGACCTCGACGATACGCTGTGGGCCTTTACGCAGAATGCCCGCGACACGTTCGAGGAACTGTACCGGAAGTACCGTTACGACCGGTTTTTCCAATCCTTCCAGCATTACTACACCCTTTACCAGCAACGCAACCACGAACTGTGGGAAGAGTACGGTCGCGGGCAGGTGACCAAGGACGAGCTGAACCGCCGTCGCTTCCTCTATCCGCTCGAGGCCGTTGGAGCCGCCGATGCCGAGCTGACCCGGTCGTTCACGGCCGACTTCTTTGCTATGATTCCTACCAAGAGCGGACTGATGCCACATGCACGCGAGGTGCTGGAGTATCTGTATCCGCGGTACAACCTGTACATCCTGTCCAACGGCTTTCAGGAACTGCAATGCCGCAAGATGCGTTCGGCCGGCATCGACCGTTATTTCAGGAAGGTGGTCCTGTCCGACGACATCGGGGTGCTGAAACCACGGGCACCCATCTTTCACTTCGCCCTGTCGGCTACGCAGTCGCAGCTGGGCGAGTCGCTGATGATAGGCGACAGCTGGGCAAACGACGTCGAGGGTGCCGCCGGGGTAGGGATGCACCAGGTGTTCTACGACGTGGCTGGCAACAGCCCTCTTCCCTTTAAGCCCACTTATCGGATTACCGACCTGAAAGATTTGCTCGGAATCCTGTAGCACATGTCAGATTAAGTCGTATTTTTGTATATTCAATAACAAAACTTAAAATCCTGTATTATGGAGACCCTAATTCCTTTTGCATTGCTTTGTTTCACGTCCTTCTTCACACTGACCAACCCGCTTGGCACCATGCCCGTGTTCCTGACCATGACGCAGGGCATGACGGAGCACGAACGCCGTTCGGTGGTATCGCGTGCCACGCTTGTGGCGTTCATCACCATCATGGTATTCACCTTTGCGGGTCAGTTCCTTTTCAAGTTCTTCGGCATCTCGACCAACGGCTTCCGCATTGCGGGCGGAGTCATCATCTTCAAGATCGGATACGACATGTTGCAGGCGCGCTACACGCCGATGAAGCTGAAGGATGAAGAAATCAAGACCTATGCCGACGACATTTCCATCACTCCGCTGGGCATCCCCATGCTTTGCGGTCCGGGAGCCATTGCCAATGCCATCGTGCTGATGCAGGATGCCAATACCTTTGCCATGAAGGGAGTGCTGATCGGCATGATTGCCTTCATCTACCTGATCACTTTCTTCATCCTGCGCGCTTCGACCCGACTGGTGAATGTGTTGGGCGAGACGGGCAACAACGTGATGATGCGTCTGATGGGTCTGATTCTGATGGTGATTGCCGTCGAATGTTTCGTAGGCGGTGCCAAACCGATATTGGTCGAGATTCTGAAGGAAGGAGTACCGGTCATCACTCAGTGAGATGCTTGTGCGTCTCGTGTGGGACGCTTGTATTACGGTTGCTGCACGCTTGTTGCAGAGCCGCTGCACGCTTGTTTGCAGTGTCGCTGCAACCCTGTTTGCAGTAGCACTGCAACCCTGTATGCAGCGATGCTGCAACTAAGGTTGCAACATTTACTGCCAAGTGGTTGACTTTTGCAGCGTAAGGATCGCCCGTTTTCTGCTCCGGATGTAGTTCGGGGATAGGCTGAAAAATAAAAGGAGCGTATGCCTTTGGGCATACGCTCCTTTCTATTTACCATGGTGTATTCTTGATCTTATTTGAAGATTGGGAATGCACTGTTCATCTTCTTGATGCGGAATTGCTTCTGGATAGAGAACGGCTGAACCGTTTTTCCACTCTTCGGTGCACTGAATGCTCTGGTTGTGGCTGTTTCGCTTCCTGCATTGTTTGTCAGGGTGAAGGTCTCTTCGCCATAGGTGATTTTACAAGCAATCTCGTTGGGCTTGGTAGATTAAAGTCCACGAGTATTGCTTGCAACTCCCGTGAGTATTGTTCGCGAGCCATGCTTGTGAGACACTGTGCGTAATTATTTGATGTTAAAAACAAGGGATATTTAGGTTCTTTCCATCTGTTTGCAGTAAACCTAAATCTTTTTACAAGAATTCACACGGTATCTACGTTGAAAAGGGAATTTGCATAGCCAACCTATCCAGATGTAAGTTAGGCTATAGCAAATTCCCTTTTGTTTTACAGAAAATAAGAACTATTATTATTCTATTGTCACAAATGCATAAGCAAAGTGAGGCACTCCGGCGTTACCTCCTTCAACGATAAGGGCTACCAGCGATTCAAAGTTGATGGTTTTACCTTGAATACTTCCTACGTTATCGCCAGAGTATAATTGCCCAGTATTGGGATCCATCATACAATATTGATAAGGCCCATAGTTAGGTTCATTGATCACCTGGTTATCGGGGATTGTAACTGTTCCATTCTCAAGGTCGAATATCATTTTGACAGGCTCTAATGGTAATGTCACACCAGCAAAGGATGATAACCCTGTAAGGTAGGCTGTTTTTTCATCCTGTTCATCGGCTACGATTTCTACATTTACTGGAACTACAGGTGATCCTTCTAGACTGAGGTTATAGCCATTTAATGTTTTCTTACCTAGGAAATCGCCCAAGTAATGGCTTTCGGTAGTGAAGGCTTTCACTTCTGATTTGGCTAACTGATTGGTGGTAAGTGCATATGCACATGCGTAGTAAGTAATACCCGGTGCTAATGTGGCTTGGACAGTAGCCTGTTTTTCGGCCATGTCTGCGGCCACAATAGTCGAGTTGTTCAGGTCGGGTTGAGTTTCTGTACTGATTAGTACTCCGTATTCATATGCTTCCGGGATCCCTTTTTCACTCAGGTCGATTGTGAAAGAGGCGGTATATTTGTCTACCGTAACACTTTGTAAAGAGATGCTTGGTGCGGCAACTTCCGCAACCCTTGTTTCGTCAAGGGTTGCATCGGTTTCACAAGCTGTATTAATGGCAAGCAAGCTAGCTGCCAATATCATTACTCTTATTTTTTTCATACTCAGATTTCTAAAAATAATAAATGTAATACTTTTATTTGAATTTGCTTTCAGTAGGTGCCGGATTTTGTTCGGATTCATCAATAGCATCACTATTGTCCAATTCTCTCAATGGCAATTGGAAAAGAAAATACCAGCTTCCTGCATCGATAGTGTAGCGTGCACTGCTCAGGTGGTTGCTACCTTCATAATTGCGGTCGATGCCTTTTTTCAGTCGCAAGTGGTCGAATAAAGAGAAACCTTCACCCCACAATTCCAAGCGGCGTTGTTGGTACACATCTTCGGCTGTTACGGATGTCGCTTTCCACGAAGGATCTCTTTGCGACATCAACTCCTTCAGCACTTGTGCAGCGCCTGTATAGTCGCCTTTGTGAGCAAGTGCTTCTGCTTCAGTCAATATCATTTCAGACACTCGCATATATACATAGTCGGCTTCCCAATTGGCAACTTTTTTAAACTTGATGTTGGTATATTCGGGGAATGCAGCCTCTTGCGGAGTATACTGAACACCCGTACTGGTGTGTTTGAAGAGTTTCTTTCTAACATCTGTCGGGTTCATGGAGTCGTACAGGCGAGCATCAATCTTACGGTACTGACCTACATCGCCACCGTATCCAGCATCATACGAACACATAAATGAGAAGAACGAAGCAAATGCTGTAGAGGTCTCCGGTGTAATGTCGGCACCCCACATCCATTCCTTTGCACCGATATTATTGAATGCATTGTCTGCCAGCAGTTCTTCGGGAGTGTATACGCTGTATCCGGCACGGGCTTTACGTGCATACGTAATGGCATCGTCCCAGTTATTCGTAACCAAGCATACGCGTGAATACAAACCGGCAGCGACTTGTTCGTCAATCATAGTTTTGTTGGGGCGTTTCCAGCCGGCCAACAGTTCCATGCCTGCTTTAAAATCTTTTTCGACTTGTGCATATAGTTTTGACAGAGGAGCACGGCCTGCATACGCATCGGCAGCTTCTTCTGGGGTCAATACGATGGGGACGCCCGGAGCTTCTTCGTTTCCAACATAAGTCTGTTGGTACATCTGTGCCAAATAAGCGTGGGCGAATGCTCTATATACCAAGGCTTCTCCTTTGTATGCTTTCAAGTCGGCATCTGTCACATCCGCTGAAATTTTCGAAATAATGTCGTTCGCCTTGTTGATGATGGAGTAGAAGAAGTTCCAATAAAAGAACGGACGTACGTATTGTTCACCCCAGTAATCCAATTGGTAGTCATATGTGAACCAACCGCTTCCTGCAACTTCAAATGCGAGGTCATCGTTCATTACATCGCCTAAGTGGTAGATACTCATCAAACCAAAATCGTTGTGTACTGTGCTAGAGCTTGATTGCGTATTATATTGATATGTATAATTGTTCAAGCCCAACATTAACGGCTCAACCACTTTGATCAGTGCATCGGGGCTGCTCGAACCGATTTCGTCAATTTCGTCTTTGCTGGCCACTCCGGCATTTTCAGTGTCGAAAAAGTCGTCACCACATGCAGTCAGAAGCGAACATGCAGCAGCCAAAAGGAAAATTTTTCTAAAATATTTCATATACTTTTCTTTTTATCTGTTATTAAAACTCTAAGTTGATACCGAATGATACTGTACGCATGGCCGAATAGTTGTAGCCTGTTGTACCTTCCATGATATTTTGGCGAGGATCAAAACCGCGACGTGCCGACAGCAGGAAGAGGTTGTCACCTACAATGTAAAAACGCAATTTTTCAATATGTACTTTTTGCAACCAATTCTTGGGAAGCGAATAACCTAATGTCAGGTTACGCAGGCTCAGGTAAGAAGCCTTGGTCAGAGCACGGTCACCTGAACAACCTTGGTTAAGGTCATTGGTCTGCAGGCGAGGAACATCGGTATAACGGTTTTCCGGTGTCCAGCGGTTGTAGATGTCTTTGTGCCAGTTGGTACCAGCTGAACCTGACCCCATAAAGCCGCTGTAAAGTGAGTCGTACACCCATCCACCTATCTGATAGGCAAAACTTGCACTCAGGTCGAATCCGTAAGTTTCGATGGTTGTCGAGAAACCGCCGTACAGATCAGGTATTGGAGACTTGCCTAGTTCGTAGCGGGTTGCAAGCTCTGTCTTGTTGACTGTTTTTTGTCCGATTACGTTTCCGTTTTCATCTGTTTCGTCGGCCCAATACAATGCGTCTCCGTTTTCAGGATCAACTCCTGCATATTTGTAATCGTAGTAATTGTATAAAGGTTTACCAACTTTACGGAAATAGTTTCCTGTAGCCCATCCGTCTTGCGGACGGTCTTCTGGCAGTTCCAACAATTCATTTTTATAGTGAGTTGCGTTTAAAGCAACGTTCCACTTGAAGTTGTTACGGGTAAAGATGTCAACGTTCAATTCGATTTCCACACCTTGATTGCGCATACGCATGGTGTTTTCGTAGATTCCGCTCGGTACACCTTGCGAAGGTGGCAGCGGTTTGTAGTATAGCAGGTCCCATGTAGTTTTATTAAAGTATTCAATGTTACCTGATAATCTGTCCCAGAACTTGAATTCAACACCTGCATTGAAGTTGTTACTCTTTTCCCAAGTGATGTTCTTGTTACCTCGGAATACATATTGGATACCGATGGCTCCATCGTTACTTACTACTTGATATTGGTCTTTGTAAGGCTGGTTATTACCGATATTGTCGTTACCCTGCGTTCCGAAGCTGGCTTTTACTTTCAAGTCATTGATCCAGGTAAGATTCTCCATGAATGCTTCTTTGTTCATTCTCCACGATGCGCCTACTGACCAGAAACTACCCCAACGGTGGTCAGGATGGAAGCGTGAAGATGCGTCTCTACGATAGCTTCCCGAAACATAGTATTTCTCATCAAAGTTATATTTTACTTGACCAAAGTAACCTTCCAATGCGTATTCTGCAGCTGAAGAACTGGCATCGGATAGTTTGGCTGCATTGTCCAATTCCGGATTGTCGGGAACCAAGAAGTTCTCTTTCTGCGCCCAGAGACTTTCACTGCGGTCTTGTTTGGTTTCGTGGCCCAATAATACCTCTACATTGTGTACCTGATTGTAAGTGTGAGACCAGTTCAGTAACTGATTGGCATTGATTACAAAATAGCGGCTCATTTGAGTGGTTCCGCGTCCGTTTACGTTCTGTGCATCACCGCCTATAGGCGTTTGGAAGCTGACAGATCGGCTGTTGAAGTTGTCAATACTGGCGTTTACAGTCAACTTAAAGTCTTTTAGGAAAGAAAATTCTGCATAAGCCTTTGCGTTTATAACATCAGTGCTTCCTCTGTAAATATTATGCAATTGCTGATCGATGGGGTGTGCATTGGCACCTTGCGGACGTTTACCCATTTCCGTACCATAGTCATAACGTACGTTTCCTTGGCTATCATATATTTTATTACCTTCGCTGTCGTACATGTAAACCGGATAAATCGGCGCAATGGTTTGTCCAAAGTAGAAGATCGAAGAATAAGTGCTTGAACCTACACTAGGTGAATTGGTTTTTACATTACTGTAGGCCAGATTGAATCCCGTTTTGAACCATTTGTTCACTTCCTGGTCTATTTTGACACGAGCGTTGATACGGTTCATGTTGGAGTTTACTGTATATGAGTTATCGTACAGGTAACCTAACGAAGCATAGTACGAGGTTTTGTCGGTACCACCGCTAAGCGAGATGACATTTTCTTGACGCATAGCGGGGCGGAAGGCTTCTTCCAACCAATCGTCGTGGTATAACAAACGGGCGTTGGGGTTCAGACGTCCTGTAACGGGATTGATTAATTCGGTATTGGGTACATTGTAGTTGTTATATCCACCTAATTCCTGAATAAGGTTTTGTGAAGCGTAAACACCTGCTTCAGCATATGACATGCCTTGTTTAAAGTGGGCATTGTTACGCATAGCCTCCCAATAAAGCTCATAGTACTCGGCTGGCGATGACAATACATCATAACTGGGAACACCGCGTGTGTTGACACCAGTACGGTTTTCGAAAGTAACTTTCACTTTACCGCTTTTACCCTTCTTGGTAGTAATCAGCACAACGCCATTGGCACCACGCGCACCATATAGTGAGTTGGCAGCAGCATCTTTCAAAACAGTCATGGTCTCAATGTCGCTCGGTGCTATTTGGTTTAGATTACCTTCATAGGGTACACCGTCTACTACGATCAATGCTTCTCGTCCGGCTGAAATAGAACCAATACCGCGTACATAAATGTTAGCAGATGCTCCCGGCTGACCACTACTTTGTGAAATCTGCACGCCTGCCATTGCACCTTCCAATGATTTAGAAACATTTGAAGTTTGCATTTTGGCAATTTTTTCACCGCTTACTACGCTAGCCGAGCCCGTAAACGATGACTTTTTTGCTGTACCGTAGGCTACTACCATCACTTCATCCAATACCTCTGTATTCGCTTTTAATAGGATGCGCATGTTGGGCTTAATTTCAACCTCCTGAGTCTCCATACCAATATACGAAATCTGCAAAGTCTTCGCGGAACTCAAATGCAGATAAACCTCTGAATATGTGTTATATACAAAACCGGATAGAACTCTTCCCAAAGTTCGGAAATCCCTTTGGAAGGCGATTGATGCAATAACAGATGCCGTGTTGAGATACCTGTATTCTACCCGAATGGAACGCATGTAGCTGTAAAACAGCATTTTAACTAATATTCCATCAATTTTGTGGAACTTTTCAAGCTACTTGTCCAATGGACAGAGACAGGAAACGGGGAAGTTCCGGATAAGAAACGATAGAATAAGTATTGACATTTAATGAAATGCTCTTTTATGTTGGTTTGGCATCTTTTGTAAACTATAATTGGTATATATGGGCAATTCAGTCATTTTCCACTGCTTTCATCCAATACCCGTTTCCATACTTCGTATGTACCCTGCGCCCCAGCTGCGCCAGCAGGCGGGCGAATGACGTGCACGAACAGTCCTTCAGTGCGGCAGGATTCTTGCGCTTCACCGTGGCATAGATTTCGGCGGCGGACATCAGGCGGGCACCCTGCTCGCCCGGCTCGGCGAAGCGGAAGCAGGAGTTGACCAACTCTTCGGCGGGCGTGACGCGGTAGAACGGGCGGTTGGCCTGTTGGATTTCGGCCTCCTCTTCCTTGCTGAACCAGCAGCGTTCGCCGTTCTCCAATTCGTGCAGCAGTTGGGCGTAGAGCTGTTCATAATTCACCGGCGTGTTGCAGTCGATGGGGCGTTCCACTTCCACGCAGATGAAGCGGCGGCTGCCCGAAAGGTCGGTCAGCAGGTCGCGGCGGTTGCTGG
>OMCT01000828.1_pt1 | contig 21632 bp, 10 predicted proteins | sample 1674301 | NCBI WGS metagenome assembly OMCT01 (sample SAMEA103958158, study PRJEB25191) | human gut metagenome
ATGTGTTGGTTAAATTTATCTTGTTGATTTTGTAATATCTCAATTTCAATGGGCAAGGCGTAGATAAACGGTTTCAATTCCTCACTCAAAGCCGGATGATGGATCAGACGGGTCGCATCTTTCTCGGTGGTGACAATCAGTTTATGTTCGCCTTTCAGTCTCTTGAATCGTTCCTTGATCTGTAGCATGTCCCGATGATTGAAATGATGATGATCTTCGAATGAAAACAGATCGATCTGATCGGTATATGTTTTCAACTCTTCGAGCATGCGTGCGGGGGATGCAATGCCGGTGACCAGCAAAATATCCGTATTCACCAAAGCACTCAGAGGTAATTCATTGGTTAGGGAATCAGCCTTCGGAGCTACCGATGGGAATACCGGCTGCAGATTTCCATAGCGGAACGATGAGAAATATAACTGCTGATAGGGATAAAGGTTCAGTCGTTTCGTGATAATATTATAGTCGATAGGCTTAATGTCTTGCGGACACTTTGTGACAATAACGATTTGTGCCCGGTTTTTACCGTTGACAGATTCGCGTAGACGACCTGCCGGAAGTAAAGTATCGTCGCAGAAGAGGCGGTGATAATCCGTCAGCAGGATGCTTAATCCAGGTTTGACATACCGGTGTTGGAAAGCATCGTCCAGCAATACCACTTCAATAGGCGGTTCTTTGATGGCAAGGAGCTGTTCTATGCCATGGCAACGGTTCTCATCGACTGCCAGCGTGACAGACGGGAACTTGGTGTACATCTGGTAAGGCTCGTCACCGATGCTGTGCGCGGTGCTTTGGGAAGTTGCGAGCACATATCCCCGGCTATGCCTTTTATATCCCCGGCTCAATACAGCCACATGATAGCTGTTACGAAGTAACTTTATCAGATATTCAGTGTGCGGTGTTTTTCCTGTTCCGCCTACAGACAGATTGCCGATGCAGATGACAGGAACGTCAAAACTCTTTGACCGGAGAAATCCCCAGTCAAAGAGTTTGTTTCTTACTGTTACCACTGCCCCGTAAATCCACGAGACAGGGTAAAGCCACTTATGTATCTTGATAAAGTGTTCGTCCATGTAGTACGGTTTACTTAATATTTAATTCGAATGGAATGCGTGCCTGAATCATGGAACGCTCTGTTAAATTCTTCAGCATGCCGAATTGTTGATAATACTCGCCTAACTTGCTTTTCAGTATTTGTGCTTCCACATAATTGGTAGGCTTGGTGTCAAGCAAGGAAGATAAAAAGTCTTGTTTGGCTGGATAAGATACTACTGTATATCCTTCTATTCCAGCTTTCTTTACAGCAATTTCCAAGGCAGTATCAATGCCTCCGAGTTCATCCACCAGTCCAAGTTCTTTGGCTGCTTCTCCTGTCCATACACGACCTTCGGCAACTTTTTCGATCGCTTCTTTAGTCATGTTTCGTCCTTCAGCACAACGACTGACAAATGTATCATAACCTTGTGTAATCATCATTTGCATCAGCGTTTTTTCGTCCTCGTTGAAAGGGCGCATGATATTTCCGAAATCGGCAAACTTGTTTGTTTTTACTACATCATAGGTCAAACCGATCTTTTCGGATAGTTCCTTTGCGTTTGGTATCATACCGAAGATTCCGATGGAGCCGGTCAATGTAGTCGGCTCTGCAACGATGGTGTCGGCTACACAAGAAATATAATAACCTCCTGATGCAGCATAATCACCCATAGAAACAATCACAGGTTTCTTCGTTTTCAGTTCCTTCACCGCATGCCAGATTTGTTCGGATGCAAAAGCGCTTCCACCCGGAGAATTGACGCGGAGTACGACAGCCTTTACATCGTCGTTATCTTTCAGTTTGCGCAGGTCACGGATCACTTTAGTACCTACAATACCCTCTTCGGAGGCGGAAGAACCGCTGTAATCAGTGATTTCTCCGGATGCATAGTAAACAGCTACGATGTTACCGCTCTTATCTTTCGGCATATTCTTCTTTACATTGATCATGTCGTTCAGTCCTAATACCGGGAGACGATCATCTTCTTTCAGATCCACCCACTGCTTCAGATAATTGCGGACATCATTGCGGTAAATTAATGTATCTGCCAAACCGCATTGTACACTCTCTTCTGCCGGATAGAACATCAGCATACGGTCAGCATAAGCGTTCAGTGAATCGACCGGAAGACTGCGGGAAGCGGATACTCCTTCGGTTACCTGTCCCCAGATTGAGTGGATGAAAGCGGTCACCTGTTCACGGTTGGCAGGGCTCATCTCGGTAGAAGTGAACGGTTCTACAGCAGATTTGTAAGTGCCTACTTTGAAAATCTGCATTTCTATTCCGAGCTTTTGCAACAAGTCTTTATAGAACAGAGGAGCAGAAGCTATTCCTCGCCATTCAATCATTCCTTTCGGATTGAGCAATACCTTATCCGCTACACTGGAAAGATAATACAGTCCTTGTGTATAGCTGTCTCCATAGGCAATAATGAACTTTCCGCTTTCTTTAAAGTCGAGTAATGCGTTGCGGATTTCCTGCAGAGATGCGTATGAAGTTCCAAGCATGCTTGCTTGCAGATAAATGCCTTTGATATTTTCATTCTCTTTTGCCTTTTTGATGGAAGAAAGAATATCGTCCAGTCCATATGTGTTGGAGTCGTCGCTGAACAACTCTGATAAAATGCCTAACGGACTCTCCTGAGTGCGTTCGACTAATGTACCGTTCAGATCGAGCATCATCACAGAATTCTTTTTCACTACTGTCTCGGTATCCGAAGTAGATACGATGCCGAACAGCGTTACCATGCCGATAATAAATAATACGATGCTTGACAAGATGATACCGGTCACAGTGGCAAGCGTAAATTTCAAGAAATCTTTCATTATACTATTGTTTTTTAGCCAGCTTATTTTTAAGCTAACAAAGATAAATAATTGAGTTGATATTTATTCAATAAGTCGTGCGAATTTTTGTTTTGTCACAGTCAATCAATATAATTATTCGGACCTTCCTCTTTAAATAAACATACTATACCATATACTATAAGAGGGATTTTTTTTATCTTTGTCGCTGTCATCATGCGACATTAACTTAACATCATACTTATCATGAAAAGAAAAATCCCTCTTATGGCCGCTGCTCTGGCGGGTGTGTTTTTAAGCACATCTTGTGATCCGGTAGAAAAAACGGATACAAAAGACTACACTCAATATGTGAACACTTTTATTGGTGCAGCTGACAATGGTCATACGTTCCCCGGTGCCTGTTATCCTTTCGGAATGATACAGACCAGTCCGGTGACAGGGGCAGTCGGCTGGAGATACTGCTCGGAATATACTTATCAGGACTCTTTGATCTGGGGCTTCACTCAGACTCACCTGAACGGAACCGGCTGTATGGATCTGGGAGATATTCTGGTAATGCCGGTTACCGGTACTCGTGCCCGTGCATGGGATGCTTACCGCAGCCACTTCCCGAAAGACAAGGAAGCTGCTACTCCGGGATATTATACAGTAGAATTATCTGACCCTCAGGTAAAAGCAGAACTGACAGCTTCTATCCATGCGGCTCTTCATCGCTATACATATCATAAAGCTGATTCGGCTTCCTTATTAATAGACTTGCAGCATGGACCCGCCTGGAGAGAAGAACAATATCACTCGCAAGTGAATAGTTGTGAGGTGAACTGGGAAGATGCCCAGACACTGACAGGACACGTCAACAATACAGTATGGGTTGATCAGGACTATTTTTTTGTGATGAAGTTTAACCGTCCTGTTATAGATTCTCTTTACCTGCCGATGAGAGAAACAGAGAAAGGCAAACGGATCATTGCCACTTTCGATATGAAACCGGGAGAGGAACTGATGATGAAGGTCGCTCTTTCAACTACCAGCGTAGAAGGAGCGAAGAAAAACCTGCAGGCTGAAATTCCCGACTGGAACTTTGACGGTGTGAAGCTGGCTGCCCATGACGAATGGAATAGCTATCTGAGTCGTATTGATGTAGAGGGTACTGATGATGAAAAGACGAATTTCTATACTTGTTTCTATCATGCATTGATTCAGCCTAACCAGATTTCGGACGTAGACGGTATGTATCGTAATGCTGCCGATTCGATCGTGAAAGCCGGAACAGGAACGTTCTACTCAACATTCTCTTTATGGGATACCTATCGTGCCGCTCATCCATTCTATACATTAATGGTTCCCGAGCGTGTGGATGGTTTTGTCAATTCATTAATCGAACAGGGTGAAGTGCAAGGCTTCCTGCCAATCTGGGCGTTATGGGGAAAAGAAAACTTCTGTATGATTGGCAATCATGGTGTATCTGTCATTGCCGAGGCTTACCGCAAAGGTTTCCATGGCTTTGATGCTGAACGTGCTTTCAATATGGTGAAGAAGACGCAGACCGTATCTCATCCGCTGAAGTCTGATTGGGAAGTGTATACGAAGTACGGATATTTCCCGACAGACCTGACAAAGGCAGAGTCCGTATCTTCAACCTTGGAATCGGTATATGATGATTATGCGGCAGCTGACATGGCATGTCGTATGGGAAAAGAAGAAGATGCCGCTTACTTTGCGAAACGTGCTGATTATTATAAGAACTTGTTCGATTCGCAAACTAACTTTATGCGTCCGCGTAATGCTGACGGGGTATGGAAATCTCCGTTTAATCCCAGTGATGTAGGACATGCGGAAAGTACAGGTGGTGATTATACGGAAGGAAATGCATGGCAATATACCTGGCATGTGCAACATGATGTTCCGGGTTTGATTGCTCTCTTTGGTGGAGAAAAAGCATTCCTGAACAAGTTGGATTCTTTGTTTACAGTGAAACTGGAAACAACTCAGGCTGACGTAACAGGGCTGATCGGACAATACGCACATGGCAATGAGCCAAGTCATCATGTTACTTATTTGTATGCCTTGGCAGGTCGTCCGGAACGTACACAGGAACTAATCCGTGAGATATTTGACACTCAGTATAAGAACAAGCCTGATGGGCTTTGTGGAAACGATGACTGCGGGCAGATGTCTGCATGGTATATGTTCAGTGCAATGGGCTTTTATCCGGTAAATCCGGTCAGCGGTGATTATGTGTTCGGTGCTCCTCAGTTACCGAAGATTGTGTTGCATCTGGCAGATGGGAAGACCTTCACTGTAATTGCAGAAAACCTGTCGAAGGAGCACAAATATGTGGATAGCATCATGTTAAACGGTGAACCTTATACCAAGAACACGATTTCTCATGAAGACATTCTGAAAGGTGGTACACTCGTATATAAGATGAAATAGGTCTTATATATAATAGTATAAAGAACCTCCCTCTAAAGAAATTTTTCTTTGGAGGGATTTCTTGTTTTATATGCATTAAATTCGAATAATTCTCTAAATTTGTGCCATTAATCCGGCTGATACATAATGGAGAATACTGAAACTTTAATAGTAGAACAACTGAAGGCAGGCAATGAAAATGCTTATCGTTACCTCTATGATCATCATTATGCCCTGCTCTGTCATGTTGCCAATGGTTATCTAAAAGATCAGTTTCTTTCCGAAACCATTGTAGGGGATACTATCTTCCATTTATGGGAAATACGTGAAACGTTGGATATCTCAGTTTCTATCCGCAGTTACTTGTTGAGAGCTGTCCGCAATCGTTGTATTAACTATCTTAATTCGGAGCGTGAAAAACGGGAAATTGCATTTTCAGCTCTGATGCCTGATGAGATGACAGATGATAAAATCATATTATCCGATTCGTATCCGTTGGGCACTTTGCTGGAGCGTGAACTTGAAAACGAAATATATAAGGCGATCGATAAATTGCCGGATGAATGCCGTCGGGTTTTTGCCAAAAGTCGTTTTGAAGGAAAATCATACGAAGAAATTTCCCGTGAACTTGGAATATCTGTCAATACAGTTAAATATCATATAAAGAATGCTTTAGCTTCTTTACATGTTGATTTGAGCAAGTACCTGCTCTCTCTATTACTACTTTTTTTCAGGTAAAGCGAAAAAAAATCATTTTTTGACTACCCTCAATTAAAAAGCAACTGTCTCCTTTATAGAAAGCATAAATATGGAAGAAGAAAATAGACATATTGATGAACTGATTGCCAGTTATCTGACTGAAGGTTTGGATAAGAACGCTCTAGACGAACTGAAAACGTGGATTGTCGCATCGGCTGAGAATCGGCAATATTTTATTCAGCAGCGGGAAATCTGGTTTTCTGCTGTAAATCGTGAAGCTGCATCTGTCTATAATAAGGATAAAGCGTTTGAGAATTTTAGAAACCGCGTTGAAAGCCGGAAGAAAACTCAGAGCACTTCCCGTCAAGGTTTTAGCTTGTCGGCGATATGGCGTTACGCAGCAGTGGTTGCAATCATGATAGCTGTGGGATGTATTTCTTACTGGCAAGGAGAAGTCAATGTGAAAGATACCTTTGCGGATATTTCAGTAGAGGCCCCTTTGGGATCGAAAACCAAACTTTATTTGCCGGATGGTACACTGGTCTGGTTGAACGCCGGTTCACGAATGACTTATTCGCAAGGTTTCGGGGTTGACAACCGGAAAGTGGAATTGGAAGGTGAGGGGTATTTCGAGGTAAAGCGGAATGAAAAGGTTCCTTTTTTCGTAAAGACAAAAGATTTGCAGTTGCAGGTGCTGGGAACAAAATTCAATTTCCGTGATTATCCGGAAGATCATGAAGTAATCGTTTCCTTGTTAGAGGGTAAAGTCGAATTAAATAATTTGTTAAGGAAGGAAAAAGAAGCAGTTCTTGCTCCTGACGAGAGGGCGGTGCTGAATAAGGCGAACGGACTTTTGAAAGTAGAATCGGTTACTGCATCCAATGCTTCTCAGTGGACTGACGGTTACTTGTTTTTTGATGAAGAACTTTTGCCGGATATCGCAAAAAAAACTGGAACGTAGCTATAATGTGAAGATTCACATAGCCAATGATTCTTTAAAGACATTCCGTTTTTATGGTAATTTCGTCCGCCGCGAACAAAGTATTCAGGAAGTGCTGGAGGCATTGGCGTCTACGGAAAAAATGCAATATAAGATTGAAGAACGCAATATAACTATCTATTAACCGGTTACCAGAGATTATGATGCTATGATTGTTTAACCTTAAAAAATGAGCAATATGAATAAAGAGAAAAATACAGAATGATCTTTAGCTGACTAATAAGGAGAGACAACTAAAAAACCGGAAGATTTCGGACATCTCCCGGCTCCTTTAAGTCTCTTCTTTCAACAAACATCTAGTGTGAATATGTTTTCAAAAGAGAATATGCAAAGTTAGCAAAATACATCTCTTTTAAAACGAGTTATTCAAGTTTTAATTAATAATTTGTTTATTTTATGAATTACAGGAAGAAGGCCATATTAATGGTCATGGCTCTGTTTTGCCTTAATGTAGCAATACTGGCCCAGGCTGTTTCATTGAAAATGGATAACGTTTCAGTGAAAGAAGCAATGACCCAATTGAAGAATAAGAGCGGATATTCTTTTGTTTATAAAGTCGGAGATCTGGATACAAAGAAGATTATAACCGTAAGGGCAAAAGAACTGAATGAGGCTATTGATCAGATTTTGTACGAACAGGACGTTGTTTATGAAGTAAAAGGGAAGAATATAATTGTTCAGAAAAGACAAGCTAAACAGAATACTTCAAAAGACGGTAAAAAACGTAAGATAACAGGGACAGTGAACGATGTGAACGGTGAGCCTATTATTGGTGTTACTATAAAAGAAAAAGGGACGAATAACGGAACTGTATCAGATGTGAATGCGAAGTTTACGTTGGAAGTATCGCCGGGAGCAGTATTGGAACTATCTTATATCGGCTATCAGCCTTTGGAGGTGAAGGTTGGAAATCAAACCGATTTATCCATTGTTTTGTATGAAAAGCAGGAACTGCTGGATGAAGTGGTAGTAGTGGGATACGGTACTATGAAAAAGAGCGATCTGAATGCATCGATTGTTTCTGTAAAGTCGGAGAAACTCAATAAAACAGCTTCACCTAACTTCTCGGAAATGTTGATGGGGCGTGCGGCAGGACTTACTGTAAAACAAGGAAGTGCACAGCCTGGTGGTGGTCTGGAAGTATTAATTCGTGGTGCGGCTTCCACCGGTGCCGGCAACGATCCATTGTATGTTGTCGATGGCTTTCCCATAGTGAATGCAGGGGTCAATCCGGGAAGCGGCAATCAGTGGACAGCCGGAAATAACAGTCCTTTGAGCAGTATTAATCCTAACGATATCGAATCCATTGAAATCTTGAAGGATGCTTCGGCAACTGCCATTTATGGTGCGCGGGGTGCTAATGGAGTTGTATTGATTACGACAAAAAGAGGTACTCAGGATACGAAAGTTGAGTATAATATGAATATGTCTTTTCAGACAATAAATAAACGTCCCGAATTGTTGACAGCAGGAGAGTTGATGGCAACTCAGAACAGTTACTATAAAGAGCAGTATTTAATGCAGAACCTTGTGTATCCTTATGGAAATACTGATCCGAGTGCTGTCAGTCCTTATGTACCTGTGTACACAGATGAAGAAATAGCAAAAGCAGGTAAAGGGACGAACTGGTATGATATGATTACCCGTACCGGGCTTATCCAGCAACATAACCTGACAGTCACTTATGGTAATGAGAAAATGAAATCATTGATTTCCTTGAACTACTTCGACCAGAAAGGGGTTGTGAAGACATCCGGTTACAAGCGTTACAGTTTTCGCTATAACCTGGATCATAAAATAACTAAATGGTGGGATTATGGTATCTCTGCTACAGCCTCTTATGTAGTCGATCAAAATGCGACATTAGGGGGAGGATATGACAGTACGGCAGGTATTATTGAATCGGCTTTAAGTTATAGCCCGACAGTGAAGGCAGAAAGAGACCCTACAACCGGCAAATGGATTGAAGACCCTAAACAGGCATTACTCAATCATCCCTTGTCCTATCTGGACATTGAGGATGAGACAAAGACCAAGCGCTTTCTGGCAACAGCATTTACGAATTTTTATTTTATAAAAGATGTGTTCTGGCTGAAACTGTCTGCCGGGGCGGATATTCGCGACGGAGTGCGGCATAGTTATTATCCGATGACTACAAAATATGGAAGTAGTGTGAATGGAGACGCGAATATCAATTCCGCCAACCGCGAAGATTATGTGGCAGATATGGTTTTCAACTTTCAGAAGACTTTCAAAGAGAAGCATAAACTTCTTGCCTTGCTGGGATATTCCTATCAGGTGCAGAATGATGACGGAGCGTATGCACGTGCTATGGGATTTATGTCTGATGCACTGATGTATTACAAACTACAGGCAGGTGAAACGCGTCCGGTTGTCAGTTCTTACAAGAATAAACACGTGCTGGCTTCTTATTTCGGTCGTGCTCAATATTCTTTCAAGGACAAGTATTTGTTCACTTTTACAGCTCGCATTGATGGCAGCGACCGTTTCGGCAAGAACAATCGTTATGCCTTTTTTCCTTCGGGAGCATTTGCGTGGAGAATGAATCAGGAAGATTTTCTGAAAGATGTAAGCTGGCTTTCCGATGCTAAATTGCGTGTCAGCATGGGGCAGGTAGGTAACGAGAATCTACCTAACGATGCCGCTTCCGAGTATTTTTCCTTCGAAGGAAGAAATTACTATCTGGGCGATGTCGAAAAGCGCGGGGTAAACCTTGGAAAGTTCGGTAATCCTGACTTGAAATGGGAAACCACCACAGAAGTTAACTTCGGACTGGATTTCGGCTTTTTCCGGAATCGTATCAATGGTAGTGCCGATATTTTCTTTAAGGAAGTGAAAGACTTGCTGAGCTGGCGTTCATTGCCGCATACAGCTGTCACTACCGGTATATGGTCCAATATTGGAAAAACAAGAAGTACCGGTTTTGAGTTGACATTGAATACGGTGAATCTGGAAGGTCCGTTGCATTGGGAATCGACTTTGACGTACACTTCCTATCGAGACAGATGGAAAGAACGCGATCCGAAAGTAATTCTGGCTCCTTATGTGAAAGAAGACGATCCGGTGAGTGCTATCTATACATTGATTCCGGACGGTATAAAGCAGGCAGGTGAAGATACTTCTGCCATGCCGGACCTGTTACCGGGACAACGCAAATATAAAGATGTGAACGGACTCGACGAGGAAGGGAATCTGACGGGAAAGCCTGATGGTAAAATAGATCAGGCAGACGTGGTATATCTGGGTACACGGGCACCGAAGTTTACGATGGGTTTTTCGAATGATTTCCGATATAAGGGCTTTGATTTGAATATCTATCTTTATGCTTCAGTGGGCGGATATTCATATCCTTATACCCAGGTAGAACATGGGGTGTATGGTGGAAATGGCATTCAACGCCTGAAAGACAATAATAACTTTCTGGCGGATATAAAAAATCGCTGGACTTCCGATAACATGGGGTCTGCTATGCCTAGTGGAGAGGTGAACAGCTATGATAGTTACGGTGCTCCAAACTGGGAAAAGAATACATATTTGCGTCTGAAGAACGTGACGTTAGGGTATGATTTGAGCAGACTGTTTAAAGCAAATAAGTTGAAAGTAAGATTTTACTTTTCCGGTCAGAATCTGCTGACGTTTACCGGATATAAAGGACTTGATCCGGAAGTCGAAAACGATCGGGCGGCGTATCCTCAACAAAAAACTTTTTCATTTGGGCTTGATGTGAAATTTTAAACTGGAATGTCATGAAGAAATTTGTCAAAAAACTAATATTACTATTTATAAGCATTCAGTTTGCAGCCTGTGAGGGTAATTTGGAACCTCACTTGTACGGAGTAGTAGATACTGGAAATGCGTTTAGTACTCCTGCCGATCTTTCGGCTGCCACTGTTGCTCTTTATTATGAATTGCGCCAAAAAGGCTGGGGACCTTATTTATTCTGCGATGGAAGTTCTTTTGTGATGGACGAAGTTTCAACAGAAGAATGGACTACCAAATGGTCATGGGTTGCTTTTCTGAATGGCACGTGGACGGATGCCGATCAGATGGTGAAAGGATTCTATAATTGGACGGCACCTAATATCACCCGTTGCACTTATACAATAGCGAAGATGGAGGAGTCTCCGGTGACACAATCAGTGAAAGACTTGTATATTGCGGAAGTTCGGGCACTCAGAGCATTTTTTATGTTCGATTTATATAGGCTTTATGGTCCTATGCCGATGATTCTGGAAGCCGACCAGGCGATTAATCCGGACCCGGATTATAAACCTTATAGACCGACGGCAGAGGAAGTCGGGACTTTTATAACAACAGAACTACGGGCTGCCGCCGACGCGCTTCCGATAGAACAAGCTGAATACGGACGTATCACAAAAGGAGCTGCGCTTCATTATTTGCTGAAATATTACATGCACGAAAAACTGTGGCAGAATGCTTTGGAAACAGCCAATGAAATAATCGGTTTGAATTATTATGAACTGGAAAAGGATTATGCAAGCATATTTTCTGCCCAGAATGAAGGCAATAAGGAATTGATGTTTGTCGTGAGGGCGGAACCGCTTGCCGATTATGGTAATCATACTTATGCCAATATCTTGCCGGGAGACTATGCTTCACCTCATGGAAACATTGTGGAAGGATGGTCCGGACACCGGATGCCATGGGAGTTCTATGATACGTTTGATGAAAATGATCGCAGAAGAGCTCTGGCACAAGCCGAATATACTTCAAAATCCGGTGCTACCATTGATTTGAGGGCAAGCGGTGATGTAGGAGCTCTGCCTTTGAAATATGGGATTGATCCTGAAGCCACCGGTACTTGGGCAGGCAATGACAAAGTGCTCGATCGGTATGCGGAAGTGTTGTTGTTTAAGGCAGAAGCATTGAATGAACTGAATGGTCCTAATCAGGAGAGCGTTAACTTGATTAATGATATCCGGAAACGTGCATTTGGTTTCGGCACTTCTCTGCCTGCGACTCCCGTTTTCAAAGAGAGTTTTGACGGGGAATTTGCCGATGATGTAATAGGTATATTCTCAATGAATAATTATGATCAGGCCGGTGGATCTGCCTGGAAGTATAATGTGGATAAAAACAACACGTTGAACAATGGAAATTGCTTGCATGTGGAGGTGGAATCTTCTGGTACGGAATTCTGGACTTTGCAAATGCGGACAGAGCCTTTGGTGGCAAAAGGACGCAAGTATTCGATAAAGATGAAGCTGAAAGCCTCGAAAGACGTTCAGTTTGAAATTCGTATTGAAGGACCATTGAGCCATATGGAAACTATATCTTTGAAGGCTGGCGAAGTTAAGGAATTCTCAACGCAGACAGGCAAGGCTACGGAAGATAAAAACTGTGCCCTGTTCCTTGCCTTGGGAAATTCAGGCAGCGGCTATGATCTTTGGATTGATGAGATAGAGTTTACAGCGATGGAACAGGCTGCTGAAGGAGGAGAGGATGTAATGAAGCAATTGTCCGATTTTCCGGATAAGGAGTCATTGCGAGACTGGATCCTGAAAGAGAGAGGCTGGGAGTTCTGGTATGAAGGAAAACGGAGGGAAGATTTGATTCGAATGGGGAAATACGTAGAAATCGGTAAGCAATACAGCAGTAATTTCTCAGAGAAGAATCTCCTGTTCCCGATACCTACTTCGGTCATTATTGAAAATTCTCATATTGAGCAGAATCCTCATTATTGATTATGAATTTATTTATCAGTATTCAATAGGTAAGTAGATAGGGAGTTGTAGCAGGTAGCTTTTCTGCAAAGCGATGAAGCATACAGGCTTCAGCTCCCGGTTTATCCGGTATAGGATTGTAAATAAGAATTTTACTAACTAATCATTGAGATATGAAAAAATTAAAGCATTCTATTCTTTCGCTCTTGCTGTTGATGGGAGCATGTATTGTCAGTTGTAGTAATGATGATGGGGAGACTTCCTCTGCCGGTCCGGGTGAAGCGGAGGAAGAAAGTTTCACTATTCCTATATCGAGTCTGCGTTTGAGAGACCCGTTTATTCTGGTCGACAAGCAAACTTCGATGTATTACCTTCATTTTAATAATAACTTGAAAATCAGGGCTTATAAAAGTAAAGACTTGTCAACGTGGAAAGATGAGGGCTATTCTTTTATAGCGAAAAGTGACTTTTGGGGACAACAGGATTTCTGGGCACCGGATGTGTATGAATATGAAGGACGCTATTATTTATTTACCACTTTCAGCAATACAGGAGTGAAGCGGGGTACTTCTATTTTGGTTTCCGATAGCCCGAAGGGGCCATTTACACCGCTTGTAAATAAAGCGATCACTCCTTCCGACTGGATGTGTCTGGATGGCTCTTTGTATATCGATAAAGAAGGAAATCCCTGGTTGCTGTTCTGCCGTGAGTGGCTGGAGGCTGTAGATGGTGAGATTTATGCTCAACGGCTGGCGAAAGATCTGAAGACGACCGAAGGTGATCCGCATTTGTTGTTCAAAGCTTCAGAAGCTCCCTGGGCAGGTACTATTACAAGTTCCGGAGTGACGGGCTATGTTACGGATGCTCCTTTTATTCATCGCCTGGATGACGGCAAACTAATTATGTTGTGGTCCAGTTTCCGGAAGCAAGATGGAAAATATGCTATCGGACAAGCGATATCAGCGTCCGGTGACATTCTGGGACCTTGGGTACAGGAACCTGAAACATTAAATAGCGATGATGGCGGGCACGCGATGGTGTTCAAAGACCTGAAAGGCAGGTTGATGATTTCTTACCATGCACCGAATTCACAAACGGAACATCCGGTGATAACACCAATTTATATTAAAGATGGAAAATTTGTAGCTCTGAATTAATGTGGCTTTTTCTTTCTGAACCGTCTATAGTATAGAATCAGTTGGCAGAGATAAATAATCTATTTTGTGAATATATGTCTCATTATTTAGAAGGAAGTGTTAACTTTGGCGAAATAGATGCTGCTGACAGGTACAGTCATTATTATACAGAAGGTTAAGTCAGAAAAGTAAATAAATAATTTGAAGAGCTTATGAAAATAAGAAATCTGGTGTTGGGTGCCCTTTGTGGCATAACATTCTTTTCCTGTTCGGCGTCCGGTGGAGGAAAAGATGCGGAAATGGATCGTTTTATAACGGATCTGATGGGTAAAATGACTATTCGTGAGAAGTTGGGACAGTTGAACCTTCCTTCCGGTGGCGATTTGGTGACAGGCTCTGTGATGAATACCGAGCTTGGCGATATGATTCGCAAAGAGGAAATAGGTGGCTTCTTCAATGTGAAAGGGGTTAAAAAGATTTATGACCTGCAACGGCTGGCTGTAGAAGAAACCCGGTTGAAGATTCCTTTGATAGTCGGAGCGGACGTCATACATGGTTATGAAACGATTTTTCCGATACCGTTGGCACTCTCATGCAGTTGGGACACGTTGGCTGTTCAGCAGATGGCGCGAATTTCTGCTATTGAAGCCAGTGCGGATGGCATTTGCTGGACATTCAGCCCGATGGTAGATATCTGCCGGGATGCTCGTTGGGGACGTATTGCCGAAGGAAGCGGTGAGGACCCTTATCTGGGATCACTGTTGGCAAAGGCTTATGTGCGTGGTTATCAAGGGAATAATATGCAGGGAAGAGATGAAATTCTTTCGTGTGTGAAACATTTCGCTCTTTATGGAGCTTCAGAAGCCGGTAAAGATTATAATACGGTCGATATGAGCCATCTGCGCATGTATAATGAATATTTTGCTCCTTACCGGGCTGCTGTTGAGGCAGGTGTCGGTAGTGTGATGAGTTCCTTTAATATAGTAGATGGTATTCCGGCTACGGCAAATAAATGGTTGCTGACAGATGTACTCCGTGACGAATGGGGATTTCAGGGACTTTTGGTTACAGACTACAATTCCATTGCTGAAATGGCCGTTCATGGGGTAGCTCCTTTGGAGGAAGCTTCTGTCCGCGCTTTGCAGGCGGGAACGGATATGGACATGGTTTCCTGCGGCTTTCTGAATACATTGGAAGAATCACTGAAAGAAGGAAAAGTCACTGAAGCACAAATTAATACAGCTTGCCGCCGTGTGTTGGAAGCCAAGTATAAGCTGGGCTTATTTGCCGATCCGTATAAATATTGCGATACACTGCGTGTAGAAAAAGAACTTTATACGGCTGATCATCGTGCTGCTGCACGTGAGATTGCAGCAAAGACGTTTGTCCTTCTGAAAAATGAAAAGAATCTTCTTCCACTGGAGGAAAAAGGAAAAATAGCTTTAATAGGTCCGATGGCAGATGCACGTAATAATATGTGTGGTATGTGGAGCATGACCTGCACTCCGTCCGGACATGGCACATTGCTGGAAGGAATCCGGTCGGCTGCAGGAGACAAGGCAGAAATTCTTTATGCCAAAGGCAGCAATGTGTATTATGATGAGGAAATGGAAAAAGGAGCTGTCGGCATCCGTCCGTTGGAACGTGGCAACGATCGGCAATTGTTGGCCGAAGCATTGCGTACGGCTGCCCGTGCAGATGTGATTGTGGCTGCTGTGGGCGAATGTGCCGAAATGAGCGGGGAGTCCCCTTCCCGCACTAATCTGGAGATTCCCGATGCTCAGCAGGACTTGTTGAAAGCACTGGTGAAAACAGGCAAGCCTGTGGTGCTGCTTCTGTTTACCGGTCGTCCTTTGGTGTTGAACTGGGAGAATGAACATGTTCCTGCTATTCTGAATGTATGGTTCGGAGGCAGTGAGACAGGAGATGCCGTTGCCGATGTTTTGTTTGGTAAAGTCGTTCCGAGTGGTAAGTTGACCACTACGTTCCCTCGTTCGGTGGGACAACTTCCTCTGTTTTACAATCATCTGAATACGGGACGCCCGGACCCGGACAATCGTGTTTTCAACCGATATGCCAGCAATTATCTGGATGAGAGTAACGAACCTCTTTATCCTTTCGGCTACGGTTTGAGCTATACCACCTTTGCGTACAGCAACCTCAAGGTGGATAAGTCGGACTTTACCGCTGATGATGTGCTTACTTTCACCGTTGATGTGAAGAATACCGGTGACCGTGTCGGCAAGGAGAGCGTGTTGCTCTTCAGCAGTGACCTCGTTGCCTCCCTTACTCCCGATACCCGCCGTCTTCGCGCTTTCGAGAAAGTGGAACTGAAACCGGGCGAGACAAAGACCGTGACTCTGAAACTGAAAGGCTCCGACCTTGCTTTCGTAGGCTATGATGGCAAGTGGATTCTGGAGAAAGGTGACTTCCGCATCCAGACGGGTGACCAGACTGTGAACGTGGTTTGTACGGATACCAAGAAGTGGGAGACTCCGAATAAGTGATACGACAAGGTCTTTTAGACCTTTAGAACCATAGTAAAAGGGCCGATAGCATGAAACAAGCTATCGGCCTTTTATTTTTCCGCGTTGTCTTTCAACAGTATCTTCTTTCCGCTTGTACCTCCTTACTTCTTTTCTTGAAACAATAGAGATTGTATGCATGAGATGTACATCTCATGTTGTTTGAGATGCGCATCTCGTTGTGCTTGACATGTGCATCTCATGTAGTATGGAACGTGATAATTCATTTCATAAAGTATAAGCTTCTGTCTCATAAGATTATATGTTTTACACTTTATCTTGAAGTGTTGAAAGGGCGTGTCTGTAATATAATTCTCGTTTGAACCGTTAAATCAATCTTTTTTTCTCTAATATTTTGTAGTCGAACAGATTATTTATATCTTTGCAACCGAAAACGGATGAAAGGTGGAGGGGCGATTAAGCTCCTCTTTTTTGTTCCTAATGGTTAATCTATGATAGAAAAGAAAACTGTTTGTCAGATTGTTGACGAGTGGCTGGCAGGAAAGGACTACTTCCTTGTGGAGGTGACAATCAGCCCGGATGACAAGATTTTGGTGGAAATAGACCACAAAGAAGGTGTTTGGATTGAGGACTGCGTAGAGCTGAGCCGCTACATCGAGTCCAAGTTGAACCGTGAGGATGAGGATTATGAGTTGGAAGTCGGTTCGGCCGGCATCGGACAGCCCTTCAAGGTACTGCAGCAGTACATTAACCACATCGGCAAGGAAGTGGAAGTGCTGGCAAAGGACGGCCGCAAGCTCAGCGGCGTATTGAAGGAAGCCGACGAACAGCATTTCGTCGTGACCATTCAGAAGAAAGTGAAAGAGGAAGGTGCCAAGCGTCCCAAGCTGGTGGACGAGGACTTGACCTTTACGTATGAAGAGATAAAATACACTAAATACTTAATCAGTTTTAAATAAGACTATGGCCAAAAAAGTAGAAACTGTCAGCTTGATAGATACATTTTCGGAATTTAAGGAACTGAAGAATATCGACAGAACCACGATGGTAAGCGTACTCGAGGAGTCGTTCCGTAGTGTGATTGCGAAAATGTTCGGTACCGATGAGAATTACGACGTAATTGTAAACCCGGACAAGGGTGACTTCGAAATATGGCGTAACCGTGAGGTAGTGGCAGACGAGGATTTGGAAAACCCGAACCTGCAGATTGCATTGTCCGAAGCACAAAAGATTGATGCTTCTTATGAAGTGGGCGAGGAAGTGACGGATGAAGTTATCTTCGCGAACTTCGGTCGCCGTGCCATCTTGAACTTGCGCCAGACACTGGCCTCCAAGATATTGGAACTGGAGAAAGATAGTATTTACAACAAATACATTGATAAAGTGGGTACCATCATCAATGCGGAAGTCTACCAGATTTGGAAGAAAGAGATGCTGCTGCTCGATGATGAAGGCAACGAACTGTTGCTGCCCAAGACCGAACAGATACCGAGTGACTTCTACCGCAAGGGCGAGACCGCCCGCGCCGTAGTGGCACGTGTGGACAACAAGAATAATAATCCGAAGATTATCCTAAGCCGTACGTCGCCCGTCTTCCTGCAACGTCTGTTCGAAATGGAAGTACCCGAAATCAATGACGGACTGATTACCATCAAGAAGATTGCCCGCATCCCCGGCGAGCGTGCCAAGATTGCCGTTGAGAGCTACGATGACCGTATCGACCCGGTAGGTGCCTGCGTGGGTGTGAAGGGTAGCCGTATTCATGGTATTGTCCGCGAGCTTCGCAACGAGAATATCGACGTTATCAACTATACGTCCAATATCCAGTTGTTTATACAGCGTGCCTTGAGCCCTGCCAAAATTTCTTCCATCCGCTTGAACGAGGAAGAACGCAAGGCTGAAGTGTTCTTGAAACCCGAAGAGGTGTCGCTGGCTATCGGTAAAGGCGGTTTGAATATCAAGCTTGCCAGTATGTTGACTGAGTACACCATCGACGTGTTCCGTGAGTTGGATGAGGCCATAGAGGATGAAGACATCTACTTGGACGAATTCCGTGATGAAATAGACGGTTGGGTTATCGATGCCATCAAGGCTATCGGTATCGATACGGCTAAGGCTGTGTTGAACGCTCCCCGTGAGATGTTGATTGAGAAGACGGACCTCGAAGAAGAGACGGTGGACGAGGTATTGCGCATTTTGAAACAGGAGTTTGAAGAGGAGAATGAATGATTTACGATTTTACGATTTACGATTTACGATTAGAGTTTGATTGTAAATGTAAGTCGTTCCGCTCCGAGTATTATCAATCGTAAATCGTAAATGGTTAAATCGTAAATAGAAAAAATTGATGACGATAAGGTTAAACAAAGTAACAAGAGATTTAAATGTAGGGATTACGACGGCTGTCGAGTTCCTGCAAAAGAAGGGATTTACCGTTGAGGCAAATCCGAACACAAAAATTACGGATGAACAGTTCGAACTGCTCAAAAAGGAGTTTAGTACAGATAAGGACCTTAAGATAAAGTCGGAGCGTTTCAGCCAGGAACGTCAGAGCAAGGACCGCAACAAGGCGTCCGTGTCTATTGACGGCTATAAGGAAACGCAGGAGAAAGCGAAGCCCGAGGAGATTAAGACGGTTGTTCCGGAAGACGCACGTCCGAAGTTCAAGCCGGTAGGCAAGATTGATTTGGACAAACTGAACCGTAGACCTGCTCCTGCTCAGGAAAAAGAGAAAGAAGCGGAAAAAGCGGTAGAGGAGAAGAAGGTGGAGGAACCGGCAGTTGTAGAAACGCCGAAACCGGAACCTGCTCCTGCTCCCCAACCGGAACCACAGTCGCAACCGGAGGTACAGCCGGCATCTGAGCCCGAGCCGCAGCCCGTTTCGGAACCGCAGCCACAACCCGTTGTAGAGGCTCAACAAGAATCTAAAAAGGAAGAAATGATAGAAGCGCCTGCTCCCGCACCGGCAGCTGAAGAAGCACCGGTTGAAAAAGAGGGGAAAGAAGAAGGAGAAGAAATCTTCAAGATACATCAGCCTGAGTTTGTTTCGAAGATTAATGTTATCGGACAGATAGACTTGGCGGCCCTGAACCAATCCACACGCCCGAAGAAGAAATCGAAAGAGGAGAAACGCAAGGAGCGTGAAGAGAAGGAAAAGATTCGCCAGGATCAGAAGAAGCAGATGAAGGAAGCTATCATCAAGGAAATCCGCCGTGATGACAGCAAGTTGAAGGATACCGCTGCCGGCGATGCCAACGGCAAGAAGAAACGTGTCCGTATCAATAAGGAGAAAGTGGACATCAACAATGCTTCCAACTTCCAGCGTGGTGGCAACGACCGTGGACACGCAGGTGCCCAGCAAGGTCAGGGTGCCCGCCCGCAAGGTGGAAACCAGCCTGGTGGAAACAATGCCAATAATAACCGCAACCGCAATAAGGACCGCTTCAAGAAGCCGGTCATCAAGCAGGAGGTTAGCGAGGAAGATGTAGCAAAGCAGGTAAAGGAAACTTTGGCACGCCTCACTTCCAAAGGAAAGAACAAAGGTGCCAAGTATCGTAAGGAAAAACGTGACATGGCTTCCAGCCGTATGCAGGAATTGGAAGACATGGAAATGGCAGAAAGCAAGGTACTGAAGATTACGGAATTCGTGACGGCCAACGAGTTGGCAAGCATGATGGATATTTCTGTTACTCAGGTCATCGCCACTTGTATGAGCATTGGTATGATGGTATCCATCAACCAGCGTCTGGATGCCGAGACCATCAACTTGGTGGCTGAAGAATTCGGCTTCAAGACAGAATATGTAAGCGCAGAAGTGGCGCAGGCCATCGTAGAGGAAGAGGATGATGAGGAAGATTTGGAACCTCGCGCTCCGATTGTAACGGTGATGGGTCACGTAGACCACGGTAAGACTTCATTGCTCGACTATATCCGTAAGGCGAATGTGATTGCCGGTGAAGCGGGTGGTATCACACAGCACATCGGTGCCTACCACGTGTCGCTGGACGACGGACGTAAGATTACATTCCTCGATACTCCGGGCCACGAGGCGTTTACCGCCATGCGTGCCCGTGGTGCCAAAGCTACGGATATTGCCATCATCATTGTGGCTGCTGACGACAACGTGATGCCGCAGACAAAGGAAGCCATCAACCATGCCATGGCTGCGGGTGTTCCTATTGTATTTGCAATCAATAAGATTGATAAACCGACTGCCAATCCCGACAAGATTAAGGAAGAGCTGGCTGCCATGAACTTCTTGGTGGAAGAGTGGGGCGGTAAGTATCAGTCGCAAGATATCTCTGCCAAAAAGGGTATCGGTGTACCCGAGTTGATGGAGAAAGTGCTGCTCGAAGCAGAAATGCTGGAGCTGAAAGCAAACCCGAACCGCCGTGCTACCGGTTCCATTATCGAGTCCTCATTGGATAAGGGTCGTGGCTATGTGGCTACGGTACTCGTTTCCAACGGTACCTTGAAAATGGGCGACATCGTGCTGGCGGGTACCAGCTACGGTAAGGTGAAGGCTATGTTCAATGAGCGTAACCAACGCATGCAGGAGGCTGGTCCTTCTACACCTGCCCTGATATTGGGCTTGAACGGTGCACCTGCTGCTGGCGACACGTTCCACGTAATCGAAACGGAGCAGGAAGCACGCGAGATTGCCAACAAACGCGAACAGTTGCAGCGTGAACAAGGTCTGCGTACGCAGAAGATGCTGACGCTCGACGAAGTGGGCCGCCGTCTGGCGCTGGGTGACTTCCATGAGCTGAACGTGATTGTGAAGGGTGACGTGGACGGTTCTGTAGAAGCGTTGTCAGACTCCCTGATCCGTCTGTCTACAGAGGAAATCCAGGTGAACGTGATCCACAAGGCTGTCGGTCAGATCTCCGAATCGGATGTCGTACTGGCTGCCGCTTCCGATGCGATCATCATCGGGTTCCAGGTGCGTCCGGCATTGCCTGCACGTCGTCTGGCAGAGAAAGAAGGAGTCGAAATCCGTCTGTACTCGATTATCTATGATGCGATCGAAGAAGTGAAGAGCGCTATGGAAGGTATGCTTTCACCGGAAATCAAGGAAGAGATCACTGCGAACGTGGAAGTGCTCCAGGTCTTCAAGATCACGAAAGTGGGTACGATTGCCGGATGTATGGTACGTGAAGGTAAGATCAAGCGTTCGAACAAGGTGCGCGTGATCCGTGACGGTATCGTGGTTCATTCCGGAGAGTTGGAATCTTTGAAACGTTTCAAGGATGATGTGAAGGAAGTGGTTGCCGGTTTGGATTGTGGTTTGAACATTGTCAACTACAATGATATTCAGGTTGGTGATATCATCGAGGCATACGAAGAA
>OMCT01000841.1_pt1 | contig 21246 bp, 17 predicted proteins | sample 1674301 | NCBI WGS metagenome assembly OMCT01 (sample SAMEA103958158, study PRJEB25191) | human gut metagenome
CCGGTCACGCCGATGGTACTGCGTAACAGTGGGAGAGTAGGTAGTTGCCGTTTTATCAGAAGCCCTCTCGGATGATTCCGAGGGGGCTTTCTTTTTTGCATAGGTTCACACATAGTTCACAGATACTCTTCTTCTCTTCAAGCGCAGATTGCGCCGTTCCAGTGCACTGCTTTTTGCACTGTGAGTGCACTAACTGTTGCACTACGAGTGCACTGACTGCTGCACTGTGAGTGCAATAACTACTGCACTGCAAGTGCAATAACTGGTGCACTTACTGGGGACAACTGGATCGTTTTTAGCAGGATAATAGGCAAATTAGCTGGAGAAGATTAACCAGGCTGTGAGTCAGATTAGGTTGGAACGGGGAATAGAATATTGTAAGGACTGAATAAGTATATAAAAGTAACGCTGCCCTTGAAACCGTCACCTGATGAAGGAGAAGGTTTCAGTGGGAGCGTTGCCTTTCGTTTTTGTTTCTTGATTGATCCTACTGTAAGTGATCCACCGGAACGATATAAAGCGTGGATCATGCTTTACTCTATGATGTTGATTCTGGCTTTTTCTTTCAGCTTGATGTTCAGTTCGGCTTTTTCGCTCAGCGGAGCCCAAATGACTTGGCGACATTCATTTTTTTGTAAATAACAGTCAGATTCGTATGAGCCGCTGAGGTGTTCGGTGTCGATATGGAATGAATCTGTGTTAACTGTCCACTCTCTGATTAAGTCAAGATTGAGATACAGGTTCTCTACCTGTCCGCTTTGGAATAACAGTGTAGGAGCCTTGGCAGAAAGGGATCTTATCTGGCAATTATCAATTGTTGCTGTTCCTAATGTGCTAAACGCAAGTGAGTCGCGGGATAGGCTGCTGAACTGTGTATGCATGTAATTGCTTTCTGAGATGATTTCTTCTACTCTTTGGGGAATATTCATTTGGATAGCTTCGCAACGTACTCTTAGCCATTTCATTTTTTGGTATTGTGGAGCCAGTTTGTCTGTCGGGAACGAGAAATAAATTTGGAGGGTGTCGCCTGCAGTCTTCCATTCCATGTAATTGTTTAATTCGGAAGTGTATGTCAGGCTGCCGGTCAGTGAATCGGTTGGGCCGATTTTCAGTGTTGTCTGGTCAAAGCTGACATACCTTTCTTCGAGATCCTTTGCTTCCACCTTCGACATCAAGTGTACAACTCTGCATTCGGGCATTTGTTTGCTTGTCCGTTCTCCTTTGATGTCTAAAAAGGATTCTTCCCAGGTGATACCTGTGCTGAAAATAGATGTCAGGGTGCCAATCACCAGTATTGCTCCGGCAAACAGCATTCCTATTATAATATATGTGGTACGTTTCATAATTCGTTTTCTTTATTTTTATTCTTTATAAACTCTTGATACATGGCCGAGAGTTCTTCAGGCTTAATGTCGAGGGTGTACATTTGCTTGAAGAAATAGTCGGCTTCTTCTTTCAGAAAATATTCGCGTCGTAGCGAAAGTATCAGTTTGGATGCGCCGGGTGAAACAAAGTAGCCGATGCCACGCTTGTTGTAGATGATTCCTTGCGATTGCAGGTAGTCGTACGAGCGCATAGTGGTATTGGCATTAACTTCCACCACAGCTGCATATTCTCTGACCGATGGTATGCGTTCGTCTTCCCCGTATTTTCCGAGTAATACTTCGTCGCAGATGCGGTCTGCAATTTGCAGATAGATGGCTTTGCTTTCTTTAAAATTCATGTTACCAGCGATTTATGATTTCTGATTCTTTGAAACGGAAATAGGCGAGTGTCCAGTTGAACAAGGCAATGAATGAACATAAGCTAATGACAACAAAACTGAAAGAATCCTCCGAGTTGTATATCCCGTTTATTACATGTACTTTAAATTGTTCGGCAAAGACTTTTGCAACAATAACTCCTACCGTGATGTATGCAATGCTGATACACACAAGGGCCACGCAAGTATTGACAAACGAGCGTTTGGGCCAGATGACACTGCCCAGTACAAAGAAAGATTGCAGGCAGAAATAAACGGCTATGTTAATGCTGATGCTTGATTTAGCCTGATAGAATCCCGATTTCAGAAAATAGTCCCAAGGTACGGGAGCTATCGGTTCGATGTCCGGGTAGAAGATGTTGTAAATCACTACGCGTGTCCAGTCGGCCAGTTTGAATGCTATCAGAAAGCATACCAGAAAGGCAAAAGTATATATCAGCCATCGTGCGAGAAACTTTTCGAACATGGTGGCGGGTGTCATCAGGATGTTTATCCGTCCGGTTTTGCTTTTCATCCGTTCCATGACGAAAGAAGCGCTCAGCATTCCCATGATATGTATGGCTATGACAAACAATGTCACTGTCATGTTCCACATGATGTCTTCGGAATTATGACTTCCGGGCAGTTTGCTTAAATATTGCCAAAAGCCTGCCCATATCAGAATGATGGACATGATGCCGTACATCATGACGAAACGGAGCAGGTTGGGGCGCCAGCTTTCCACCATCTCTTTGCGACAGATGCTGGCAAAGCGAGGCATGCTGAAAAAAGTATCTTTTATCATATTCTTTGCTATTTTGTGGGGTGAAACATCTTGGCAATCTGTTCCGGCAGGGACAGGGTTGCACCAAACAATAATTCCAGATTCAACTCAGTCTCTTCACCGTCTGTATTAGGCAACATCAGATAATTGCCCTGTATGGATGGCAGCGTGTATAGAGCCTGTGCGGCCAGCGTACGGTCGTCGCTTTCTACAAACATGAATTTGTCGCAGATATCGCTTGTCGATGCATCAAGCAGAATGCGGCTGTTGTCTATAATCAGTACGTGGTCCAGTACCTTGTCTATATCGCGTACCTGATGGGTAGAAATCACAATGGTTCGTTCGTCCGACATGCCCGATGCGATGAATTTACGGAACTGGCTTTTGCCGGGGATGTCCAGACCATTGGTCGGCTCGTCCATCAGCAGAAGCGAAGTGTTGGTGGCAAGGGCGAAACTCATAAAGACTTTTTTCTTCTGTCCCATTGACAGGCTGCCCAGGTCAGTATCCAGATCCATTTCGAAGAAGTGCAGATACTTCACCATGTCTTCTTTGCTGAATTTCGGATAGAACGAACTGTTCAGTTCGATATAACTTACCAGTGAGATAGCCGGAAGCTGGAATTCTTCCGGAACCAGAAACATATCCTGTAAAGTGGCAGGTAACCGCCGGCGGACATTTAAGTCGTGAAACGTAACCTCTCCACTCTTCGGAGTAAGCAGACCTGCCATCAGGTAGAGCAGTGTAGATTTACCGGTACCGTTCTTGCCCAACAGCCCGTAAACCTTTCCTTTTTCCAGCGCAAGCGAGAAGTCGTGTAAGACTTCTTTTTTCTTGCGGTGATAGCTGAATGAAATGTTTTTTACTTGCAACATACCGTAATTTGTTTAAAGTCAGATGTCAGGCTCCAAGATACAAGTGCAGGCCTTATCAACCTGTATCTTTGCCTTTCCTTCTGCTGGTTAAGTGTATTAGTATAATAGTACACTGCAAATATAAAGAGGATTTTTAGAAAAACAATAGTTCGCGCATAAAAAAGTTCTTTTTTGGGGGAACGTGGTATTGGAATGCGGTAGGGTTTTACGGCAGAAGGATACTTCCACCTTATTATAATAAGCAGTGGGGATTGGCAAGTGTATTGCTGAGGATTTTCTTATGTGGCAGGCAGATTGATTGAGTGGCTCACTGCCCCACGAAAGGAAAGGAGGGATATAACAAAAAAGGTGACCTTTGCGGGTCACCTTTTTTTCTATATTTAGTTGCGGAGGCCTGACTCGAACAGACGACCTTTGGGTTATGAGCCCAACGAGCTACCAACTGCTCCACTCCGCGATGTTTCTCATTTGCGAGTGCAAAGGTACGGATTTTATTTGAATATGCAAATTTTTTGCAGAATATTTTTTCTGGTTGATAATGGAGGCAATACTTGGGAAGATATTATCTGTATGAGCAGGCAAATTTTTTCAGACGAAGATGATGCGATGTTCAATGAGATTTGTTCGTATAAGCGTTGCTTCAATATGGGGCGAATTATAAATTCCATGTTTATCTGTGTCATCTGCGTCCGAAGCATGTATTTCAACTCCAGAATGGTATTAATTGCTTTATTTGTTTGTAATATATGCGGAAAAGTCTTACTTTTGCTCAAATTATTAAGCAATGTGCAATTAACCTATGACCGTATCGAAGACAAAAGCCAAGTTAGTGGATGTAGCTCGTCAGCTATTTGCAAAGATGGGGGTGGAGAATACCACGATGAATGATATCGCCCTCGCTTCCAAGAAAGGCCGACGTACGCTGTATACCTATTTTAAAAGTAAGGAAGACATCTACATGGCTGTTGTCGAGTCGGAACTCGATATCCTTTCGGACATGATGAAACGCGTAGTCGAGAAGGATATTTCGCCCGATCTGAAACTGATGGAAATGATTTATACCCATCTGGATGCGGTGAAAGAGGTGGTTTACCGTAACGGTACGTTGCGTGCCAATTTCTTCCGCGATATATGGCGGGTTGAGAAAGTCCGTAAGCGCTTCGATGCCAATGAAATATTGATTTTCAGGGATGTCTTGCGCGAAGGAATGGAGAAAGGCGTGTTCGATATCGACGATTTGGACATGACAGCCGAAATCATGCATTACAGTATAAAGGGTATTGAGGCACCTTATATCCGGGGGCATGTCGGTGCCAATCTGGACGATGATACGCGTGACCGTTATGTGACACGTCTGGTATTGGGTGCCTTGGGAAAGAAAGTATAATTATCAATCATTCATAAATCAATTACAATTATGGGATTATTAAATGGAAAAACAGCCCTTATCACCGGCGCCGCTCGTGGCATCGGTAAGGCTATCGCTCTGAAGTTTGCTCAAGAAGGAGCCAATATCGCTTTCACTGACTTAGTGATTGATGAAAATGCCGAAGCTACAGTTAAAGAAATTGAAGCGTTGGGTGTAAAGGCCAAAGGATATGCTTCGAATGCAGCCAGCTTCGAAGATACAGCTAAGGTTGTTGAGACCGTACACGCCGATTTTGGCCGCATTGATATTCTGGTTAACAATGCAGGTATCACTCGCGACGGTTTGATGATGCGTATGAGCGAACAACAATGGGATATGGTAATCAACGTCAACCTGAAGTCGGCGTTCAACTTTATCCATGCATGTACTCCGATTATGATGCGTCAGAAAGCCGGTAGCATCATCAACATGGCTTCTGTAGTAGGTGTTCACGGTAATGCCGGACAGGCTAACTATTCTGCTTCGAAGGCAGGTATGATTGCTTTGGCCAAGTCTATCGCACAGGAACTCGGTTCGCGTGGTATCCGTGCCAATGCCATTGCTCCGGGCTTTATCATGACAGCTATGACCGATGCCCTGTCTGACGAGGTGAAGGCTGAATGGTGCAAGAAGATTCCTTTGCGTCGTGGCGGTACGCCCGAAGACGTGGCTAACATTGCTACCTTCCTGGCTTCCGATATGTCATCTTATGTATCCGGTCAGGTGATTCAGGTAGATGGTGGTATGAATATGTAATCAGTGCCTATGACTGTCCTGTACGAAGACAATCATATCATTATAGTCAATAAGACCGCTTCCGAGATTGTTCAGGGAGACAAGACCGGCGATACGCCGCTTTCGGAGATTGTCAAACAGTATCTGAAGGAAAAGTATCAGAAACCCGGCAACGTCTTTATCGGTGTGACCCACCGCCTGGACCGCCCTGTGAGCGGTCTTGTTGTTTTTGCCAAGACCAGTAAGGCGCTTGGACGTCTGAATGAGATGTTTAGAGTCGGCGAGGTGAAGAAAACTTATTGGGCCATTGTGAAGAACATGCCCCCTGAGCCGGAGGGCGAACTGGTGCATTACCTGGTGCGCAACGAGAAGCAGAACAAGAGCTATGCTTACGATTCAGAGAAACCCGGCAGCAAGAAAGCCATTCTGCACTATCGCCTGATAGGGCGTTCGGACAATTACTGTCTGCTCGAAGTCGATCTGAAGACCGGACGCCATCATCAGATTCGTTGCCAGTTGGCTAAGATGGGCTGTCCCATCCGTGGTGACTTGAAGTATGGCTTTCCGCGTTCCAATCCCGATGGAAGCATTTGCCTGCATGCACGTCGGGTCCGTTTTGTACATCCGGTTTCGAAAGAACTTATTGAGGTGGTAGCGCCTGTTCCCAATAGTAATTTGTGGCATGCCTTTCCGGCAGATATCTGATTGTCATTTCCGGTAGCTGATGATGCGCCGGTCGGATGAAAAATATAAAAGCCGTTCCCCAGAATAGACAAGGAGGGAACGGCTTTTATATAGCAGTGTGCTTACTATTATTCGGCGACCTTCGTTTGATGCTTGGTTTTGGGCGCCCCTGGCCACGACTGGCCAGAGACGCACCACCACAAACAAACATAAACAGGGCTGCTACTAATACTTTGTCATAATCTCATAAATTCATTTGCTTTTTTAAGAGTTTCTATATTCCTGGTTTACTACTTTTCGATTATTAAGGTTATGGATATGCTTGGACATATCCCTTCATTAAATTTAGATCAAACGATGTGCCAAAATTACACATGGAAGACTAACTCGTTGTCTTTTAGAAGAAAAAGTGTGGTCGGAATAGAAAATGTATGTGTGGAAGAAGTGTGGAATTGTGGAAGAAAGTGTGGAATAAATCCACACTTTTAGTCGGTAATACTATAAAGTTTCAGTTTGTTGTATAGGGTTTTTCTGTCTATACCTAACAATTGGGCGGCGCGGCTTTTGTTGTTTCCTGTTTGCTGTAGGGCATTGATGATCTGTTGCTTTTCAGTTTCTTCATTGCGCAAAGCCATGTTCGGTACAGGTGCTGCCGATTCTTTCAGTTCGCTCAGTTCGTTCAGGGTGATGAATTATCCCTGTGCCAGCAGGGTGGCGCGGCGCACGATGTTTTTCATCTGACGCAGGTTTCCCGGCCAATGGTATTCCAGCAGTGCTTTGGATGCTTTGTCGTCGAAGCCGATGAGCTGCTTGTCCATTTCGCGGTTGGCCTGGTCCAGGAAGAAGTTGGCAAAGAGCAGGATGTCTTCGCGTCGGTCTTTTAGTTGTGGCATGCGCAGGGTAAACTCGTTGATACGGTGGTACAAGTCTTCACGGAAGGCTCCTTTTTCGATGGCCTGTTCCAGGTTCTCGTTGGTAGCCGTTACCAGACGGACATCTACGTTGATTTCCTTGTTCGAACCAACGGGGCGGACTTTTCGTTCTTGCAGTGCGCGCAACAGCTGAATCTGGACTTCGTAGCTCAGGTTGCCTACTTCGTCCAAAAAGATGGTTCCGCCATTGGCTGCGACAAAGGCTCCGGTTTTGTCGGTCAGTGCGCCGGTGAAGGCACCTTTCACGTGGCCGAAAAACTCGGAGGCAGCCAGCTCTTTGGGTATCGAGCCGCAGTCGATGGCCACAAACGGCTGGTCGGCCCGTTTGCTGAGTTGGTGAATGCGGTGGGCTACATATTCTTTCCCTGTTCCGCTTGCCCCATTGATTAGGACGGACATGTTGGTGGGTGCAACTAATTTCACGTAATTGTAAAGTTGCTTGGCTGCGTCGCTTTCTCCTTCCAGAAAGTCCGAATGGAAGGCTCTGTGTTCGGTCCGCCCGGCAGTCTGTTCTTTCTTCTCTTTGGTAATTGCGGGGTGATGGGTTGGGGCAGTCGGCGAACTGAGAGCTTCGTCTATCTTTTTCAGCAGTTCGTCGGGGTTGATGGGCTTGGCTACGTAGTCGCATGCGCCCAGTTTCATGGCCTGTACGGCCGACTGGATGTCGGCATATCCGGTCATGATAATCAGTGGTATGGACAATCCTTTTTCGCCGAGCCACTTCAGCAGGTCGATGCCGTCACGGTCGGGAAGTCGTAAATCGGACAATATCAGGTCCACGCATTCGGCATCGGCAATCAGCTTCTGTGCGCGTGCTATGCTGCTGGCCGAACTTACTTGGAACCCTTTTTTCCCAAGCCATGTTTTCAGCATCATGCCATAGGTGATATCATCTTCAACGATCAATATAGACTTCATAGTCCTCCCTTTTACTTCTTTTATCGTACAAAGGTAAGACGTTTTGCCCGAAAGTCGTATATTTGCACACTTAAATTAAACAAAAAGTAAGATGAAAAGGCATTTTATACTATTATTAATTATACTGGTTGGCGGGCTGACCGCTTGCGGGCCGGGAAACAAGAAGAACAGAAGTATGGAAACAGAAACAAAGTTGAAGATTGAAACAAGTGCCGGCGACATTGTGGTGAAGCTCTATAACGAGACTCCACAGCATCGTGACAATTTTATCAAGCTGGCCGAGAACGGTACTTACGAAGGGACTCTTTTTCATCGTGTCATAAAGGACTTTATGATACAGGCAGGCGATCCGGAGTCGAAGAACGCACCCAAGGGGAAAATGCTGGGTTCGGGTGATGTAGGCTATACGATTCCCGCCGAATTTGTCTATCCCAAGTATTTTCATAAAAGAGGCGCCTTGTCTGCTGCCCGTCAAGGCGATAATGTGAACCCTCAGAAGGCTTCATCGGGTTGTCAGTTCTACATTGTTACGGGTAAGGTATATAGTGATTCTGCTTTGCTGAGCATGGAGCAGCAGATGGGGCAGATGCGTCTGAACAATGCTTTCAATGCTTTGGCACAGAAGCACATGAAAGAAATCTATAAACTTCGTAAGAATGGTGACCAGGAAGGATTGATGAATCTGCAGGACACCCTGATAGCACAAGCCGAGGCTGAGGTGGACAAGATGCCTCCGTTCCATTTTACTCCCGAACAGGTAAAGGCTTACACAACCGTCGGAGGTACTCCGCATCTGGATGGAGAATATACCGTGTTTGGTGAGGTTGTAGAGGGCATGGATGTGGTAGATAAGATTCAGAAAGTGAAGACCGACCGTAGCGACCGTCCCGAAGAGGATGTGAAGATTATCAAGGTCGAAGTATTGGATTAGTTTAGAACTTTGCAAGCGGACGATGCGGGGAGGACGGCACGGCAGGAAGGTGCGGTTCCGTCTGTATCTTCCGCTTGTTGTTTTCTTAAAGACGGGGGAATAAGAATGTTCAAGATCAACAGGCATGCATTGGACAATGGCTTGCGGCTGGTGCACTACGAAGACACCAGCACACAGATGGTTGCGATGAATATCGTCTATGATGTAGGTGCGCGCGACGAGCATCCGCAACATACCGGTTTTGCGCATCTGTTCGAACACCTGATGTTTGGCGGATCGGTGAATATCCCCGATTATGATACGCCCCTTCAGATGGCCGGTGGCGAAAACAATGCGTGGACCAATAACGACATTACCAATTACTATCTCACAGTGCCCAAAGCCAATGTGGAGACCGGCTTTTGGTTAGAGTCCGACCGGATGCTGGGCCTGGACTTCAGTGAACGCAGCTTGGAGGTGCAGCGCGAGGTCGTGATGGAAGAGTTCAAACAGCGCTGCCTCAATCAGCCGTATGGCGATGTGGATCATTTGTTGCGCCCTTTGGCCTATCAGGTGCATCCGTATCGTTGGCCTACCATCGGTAAGGAACTTTCGCACATTGCGCAGGCCACACTGTCGGAAGTGGAAGCTTTCTTCTATCGACACTATGCACCCAACAACGCTGTGCTTGCCGTGACGGGCAACATTTCGTGGGACGAAACCCTGCGGCTTGTCGAGAAGTGGTTTGCCTCTATTCCCCGGCGTGATGTTCCCGAAAGGCATCTGCCCCAAGAGCCCGAGCAACAGGCCGAACGCAGGCTTACGGTAGAACGGAACGTGCCGTTGGATGCATTGTACATGGCCTATCACATGTGCAGTCGCGACGATGCCGATTATTATGCCTTCGACATCCTTTCGGACATCCTCAGCAACGGGCGTTCGAGCCGTCTGACGCAACACCTCATACAGGAGCAGAGTGTGTTTTCCAGTGTCGATGCCTATATCAGTGGGTCGCGCGATGCCGGCCTGTTCCACATCAGCGGGAAGCCTGCGGCGGGAGTGTCACTTGATCAGGCAGAGGCTGCCATACGCAAGGAACTGGAATCGCTGCAGCAAAATACGGTGGAGGCTGCTGAACTGGAGAAAGTGAAGAACAAGTTCGAATCTACACAGATTTTCGGGAATATCAATTACCTGAATGTGGCAACCAAACTGGCCTGGTACGAGCTGACCGGACAGGCCGAGGACATTAACCGTAAGGTGGCACGTTATCGTGCGGTGACGCCCGAGCAGTTGCAGGCTGTGGCACGTCAGGCCTTCAGGCCGGAGAACTGTTCGGTGCTGCATTATCGGAAGGGATAATTTGATTTGAAAAGGAACAACTTATGAAACATTGGATGCAGACTTACGGTGGTCATTACCATGCCCTCGTCCGTTTGGGCTTTCCCATTGTGGTGGGGCAATTGGGCATGATCATACTGGGCTTTGCCGATACGCTGATGATAGGTCACCACAGTACGGAGGAACTGGGGGCCGCTTCGTTTGTGAACAATCTTTTTAACTTATGCATCATTTTCAGCACGGGTTTCAGTTACGGACTGACGCCTGTAGTGGGTTCGCTTTACGGTAACCGCCGTTTGGCCGAAGCCGGACAGGCTCTGTTATGCAGTTTGGTGGCTAACGCAGCGGTAGCTGTGTTGCTGACGCTGATCATGGGAGTACTTTACTTCAATATCGGTCGCTTGGGACAGCCTGAAGAATTGCTTCCTCTGATTCGTCCTTATTATGTGGTGCTGCTGGCTTCGTTGATTTTCGTGCTGCTGTTCAATGGTTTCAAACAGTTTACTGACGGCATTACCGATACACAGACGGCCATGTGGCTGCTGTTGGGAGGCAATGCGTTGAACATCGCCGGCAATTACGTCCTGATAAACGGTAAGCTGGGCTTGCCCGAACTGGGACTGCTGGGAGCCGGGCTCAGTACGTTGTTCTCGCGCATCGTGATGGTGGTGGCTTTCGCCCTTATCGTGTGGCGCAGTCGCCGTTTTGCCCGCTACAGGGTAGGGATGCTGCGGTTGGGTTGGTCGGCTGCCGTATTCCGCCGGCTCAATGCGCTGGGTTGGCCTGTGGGGCTGCAGATGGGCATGGAGACAGCATCGTTCAGCCTCAGCACGGTGATGGTGGGCTGGTTAGGTACGCTGGCACTGGCTTCGCATCAGATCATGCTTACCATTTCGCAGTTCACTTTCATGATGTTCTATGGCATGGGTGCCGCGGTGGCAGTGCGTGTCAGCAACTTCCACGGACAGGGCGATGCGCAGAATGTGCGTCGCGTGGCTTATGCCGGCTTTCATCTGATTCTGTTTATGGGAGTTGTTCTGCTCAGTATCGTTTTTGCCTGCCGGGGACGGGTGGGCGGATGGTTTACGGACAATGCCGAGGTGTCGGCCATGGTGTCGGGACTGTTCTTCCCGTTTCTTATCTATCAGTTCGGCGACGGTTTGCAGATTAACTTCGCGAATGCCTTGCGCGGCATTTCGGACGTAAAGCCGATGATGCTGATTGCGTTTATTGCCTATTTTGTTATATCTTTGCCTGTAGGATATTTCTGCGGCTTTGTGCTCGACTGGGGAGTAACGGGTGTCTGGATGGCATTTCCCTTCGGCCTGACCAGTGCGGGGCTGATGTTGTGGTTGCGCTTCCGCTGGGATACCAACAAAATGATAAGAGAAAATAGACAATGAACAGTGTTTCGAAACTGAAGATTATTCTGGGTTATGCCCTGTTGTTGCTGGTATTGCTGTCGGCCTTGTTTTTTGTGCACAGGGAGGTGGAGAAACTGACTTCGTCCGAAGGAAAGGACTTGCAGTGGGCCGACAGTCTGCTGGTGCTGCTCAAGGAAAAGGACGAAAATACCATCCGGATGCTGCGTACGCTGAGCGAAATGAACGAGAAAATGCTTTCGACCAGCGACATCGAACACATCATTGCCGAGAGGCTCGATTCGGTCGTGGTGCAACAGCGGGTGCAGCGACGGGTCATCACGCATCGTGACACAATGGTGACACGACCCAAGAAGAAAGGTTTTTTCAAGAGGCTGGGCGAAGTGTTTTCGCCACCCAAGAAGGATACCGCCATTCAGGTAAAGACTTCGCTGGAATTTGCCGTCGATACGGTGATCGATGTCTATAATCCTACGGACTCCTTACAAGCCAGGTTGCGCGAGATTACCGAGAAGAAGCGGGCCGACAGCATCATTGTGCGGCGGCGCAACCGCAATCTGCGGCGGATGGACAACATGCTTTCGGCTCGTATCGACAGTTTGCTGAAGAACTATGAAGAAGAGACGATTCAGCGTGCCCGTGATGAGGCCGAGTACCAGCAGGAGGTGCGTCAGCGTTCGGCGCGTACCATTGCCGGAGTGGCTGTAGGGGCTGTGTTGCTGTCGGCCTTCTTCTTGGCACTGATAGGGCGCGACGTGACTCGCAGCAACCGTTATAAACGCGAATTAGAGGCAGCCCGCCGCCGTGCCGAAGACCTGTTGGTGACGCGCGAAAAGCTGATGCTGGCCATCACGCACGACTTCAAGGCACCTTTGGGCTCCATTATGGGCTATGCCGACTTGTTGTCGAGGCTTACGGTGGACGAACGCCAACGGTTCTATTTAGACAACATGAAAACTTCGTCGGAGCATCTGTTGAAGTTGGTGATCGATTTGCTCGATTTCCATCGTCTCGACCTCCACAAAGCCGAGGTTCATCGTGTGACCTTTCATCCGGCCCATTTATTGGAGGAAATCTATGTCAGCTTTGAACCGTTGACAGCGGAGAAGGGGCTGACCCTGCGTCGAGAGATTTCGGACGAGTTGAACGGCACTTACATCTGCGACCCCTTGCGCCTGCGGCAGATCATCACCAACCTGCTGTCGAATGCGGTCAAGTTCACCGACAAGGGAGGCATTACGCTGACGGCGCGTTACGAAAACCGCTGCTTGGAAGTGGCGGTGTCCGACACCGGAAAGGGTATGGAACCGGCCGACCGCGAACGCATCTTCCAGGAGTTCACCCGCCTGCCGGGGGCACAGGGCAAGGAAGGGTTCGGCTTGGGGCTTTCCATCGTCCGCATGCTGGTGCAGCTGCTCGAAGGCAGTATCGACGTGGACAGTGTTCCCGGCAAGGGCAGTACGTTCACGGTGCGCATTCCCATCTTTCCGGTAAACAAGAACGAGGCTGACGACAGGAAGCAGGCGTTGCCCGAAAAACCGGAAACGGATGAACCGGTGGCCGAAGAAGCGCAGCAGCCGGAGCCGGAAAGTCCGCCATTGAAGAAAGTATTGCTGATCGACGACGACCGCATCCAGCTGACGCTGACTTCGGCCATGTTGTCGCAAAGCGGCATCGGGTCCGTGGCGTGCCTGCAATTGGACGAACTGCTCGACGCTCTTCGTACGGAGCGGTTCGATGTGTTGCTGACGGATGTGCAGATGCCGGCTATCAGCGGATTCGACCTGCTGAAGCTGTTGCGTGCTTCCAACATTCCTCAGGCAAAGGAGATTCCGGTAATAGCCGTTACGGCCCGCAGCGACATGCAGCGCAGCGAGTTTGTCGAGCATGGGTTTGCCGGATGCCTGCACAAACCCTTTACGGTGTCGGAGCTGCTGGGCGAACTGGGTGGGCAGGAAATGCCGCGACGGACGGAAGCGGCGACTGAGGAAACAGACGCAACTTCAGCGCATGGTTATAACTTCTCGGCACTGACTGCCTTTTCGGGCAACGATGCCGAGGCTTCGAAGTCCATCCTCGAAAGTTTTGCTACAGAGACCGGACTGAATAGAGACCGCTTGAAGAAAGGTCTTGATGACGGTAATCTGAAAGAGGTTTCGGCTGTAGCGCATAAGATGATACCGTTGTTCACCCTGATTGGTGCGACGGAGCTGGTCGTACGTTTGCGCGAGTTGGAGGCTGCCCGCGATGTATCTTTCACCGACCACCTGAAGCAATGCACGGGCGAGGTGCTTGCCGCGGTCGATGAGGTGTTGGAGCAGTTGAAGAAAGAGCTCTGACGCTTTCCGGAAATCTTGTTTCGGACTGACAGACCGGAAACGGAACTATATAATCTTCAACTCTTTGGCTATCTTGCAGGCTTCGATGGAGTTTCTCACTTGCAGTTTGTTCAATATCTCCTGCCGGTGCCGGTTCACGGTGTTGATGCTTATGTACAGTTCCTCGGCGATGTCTTTGCTCGTTCTTCCCAGACTGATCAGCTGAAGGACTTGCCTTTCGCGTCGGGAGAGGATGTTGAGGTCGTTGTCGTCTTTCAGCTCGATAGTCTGTCCGCTGACGGCGTTGGCTACGATTCCCTTGGCAGATATGTCGAACAGAAGAGGGTTGTACAGACATAATGCCAGCCATAAGTTGTTGCCGGACGGAGACATGGCGATGTAGAACAGTCTGTGCAGTACCCGGATGTAATTCCCGGCGGGACTCTTCATCCGTAGCTTGTTCATCAGGAAAAAAGACGATTGCTTGTCCTTGGGTTGCTGCCTTACGAAATGGAAGAAGCGGAGTTCTTGCAGGTATTTGCTGTTCAGGTCGTCCGGATGGATGAGCCGGAGAATGTTTTCTTCCCAGATGGAGTAAATCCGTTCGGCTTCGCTGTCTTCTTTGAGGCCGAGGGTTTCCGCAAACTTGCCGTAGTAGATGTAGCTGGTGTCTGTATGCATGTCGCTCAGTACGGCAATGGCCTGTTCGGTACAGGCGTAGCTTCGGGCAATGCCTTTGAAGTAGTCCAGTTTGTCGGGACACGCCGGTATGCTGTCAGACGCAGGCCTGAGTAGTTCGTTGTTCAGCTGGTGGATGATTTCCATGGCAAAATGGTTATTTTTAGTCATTGTACAGCCGGATGCGGGACTGTACTTTTGCAAAAATAATCAATTTGTACAAAGACCGATCAGAAAAGTGCCGGAAAAGGTACAATCGGTCTTCGATAACCGTGTTAAAACAAGCTTACGATGAAGAAACGGATATTATCAATTTTGTTTGTTGCAATGTCTTTACAGTCGGCTATGGCACAGTCTTTGGAAAAAATGCGGTGGTTCAACGAACCGGAGGAATGGGAAATAGAGGGGCGTACATTGTCCATGTTTGTAACGCCTCAGAGTGATTATTGGCGTATTTCGCACTACGGATTTACGGTGGATGATGCGCCTTTCTACTATGCCACGTATGGAGGCGAGTTCGAAGCCAAGGTGAAGGTGACGGGAGACTATAAAGCACGTTTTGACCAGGCAGGCCTCATGCTGCGCATCGATCACGAGAACTATATCAAGGCAGGTATAGAGTTTGTGGACGGAAAATTCAATTTGAGTACGGTGGTTACCCACAAGACTTCCGACTGGAGTGTCATTGCCTTAGATCAAAAAGTGGATTGTGTCTGGATAAAGGCCGTCAGACGACTCGATGCCGTCGAAGTGTTTTATTCTTTCGACGACAAGGAATACACACTGATGCGCAATGCCTGGATGCAGGATAATATCCCCATGCAGGTCGGACTGATGGGAGCCAGTCCCGATGGCGAGGGATTCAAGGCTACCTTCGAGCACTTCAAGGTGAAGCATCTGCCCGACCAGCGTCGGCTGGAGTGGCTTAAGAAAAATGCCGAGTAATTTTACCTGTTTTTCCGATTAGGCTGCAGGCGTTACGATACGTGTATTTGCAGCCTTTCTACCACACTTGCGTCGCTCGTGTGGGGCACTTGCACGGCTCGCGAGCAACACTTGTACGGCTCGCGAGCCGTGCAAGTGTTGTTCAAAGGGTATCCCTGCCGCCGTTTGTTTCCTCTCCTGACCGTTCTTTCTCTCTTCCGATTTGGAAATATTTTTCATTCTTTGGTGAAGCCGTCTGCCGTTCCGTTCCGAATGCTCCAAGAACAGCGTGTTTCAGGTCTCTCAAGGTGAAGTTTCAACGCAACCGGTTGTGTGGCAGTGAGTTGCTGTGAAACGTCTTTCCAGCTTTCAACAGACGTGAAAGATGTGGTGAAACGTTATGTTTCACCGTAAGAGGTTTGTGGTTAGATGTTTATATTCCGGGTGAAGGCGTGACGGAAGATTCTCGAAACTTTGTTCCGAATGGGGTGTGGGGAGCGTGAAACGTCTTTCACAAGCTTTGGATGTGGTGTGGTTTGTTGGGATGTTTGATGAATGATGCCGGAGCAGTTTCACTCTGCCACCAGCATCAGCCCCACCCCACGGACAGTTTTGATTTCGATATCGTCATCGGCTTCGAAAAGTTTGCGGAGCTTGGAGACGAAGACGTCGAGGCTGCGCGAGGCGAAGTAATCGTCTTCCGTGTTCCAGCAGCGGCTCAGGATGGCTTCGCGGCGGACGGTTTCGTTCTTGTTCTGGGCCAGAATCTGTAGTAGTTTGGTTTCGGTGGCGGTCAGTGTCTGACGCTGACTGGTACGGTCGTTGCGCAAGGTGCCGTGTTCGGTGTCCAGGGTATAGGAACCGAATTTGCAGAAACCGGTCTCTGTGCGGGTGTGCGTGCCTTGCGTCATCTTCAGCACAGCCTTCATGTGCGCGTCCAGTTCGTCGGCAATGAAGGGCTTCTTCACGTAGTTGTTCACGCCCAGCTCATAACCATGCTTCACGTCCTTGGGCGAGGTGAGGGCCGAGGCGAAGAGGATAGGCGTGTCGGCATCGGTTTCGCGGATGCGCCGTACCATCTCGAAGCCGTCCATCACGGGCATGTCGATGTCGCTGATGATGATGTCGGGTCTGAACGTTTCCCATACTTTCAGTCCTTCTTCGCCGTTGGCAGCCGTCTGTACTTCATAGCCGCCGATGATGTCTTCCAGTCCGCACTGCACCACGTAGCGCAGGTTCGGGTCGTCTTCTACCAGGAGTAATTTGATCATGGTTTCTGTGTATTTTGCGGCAAATATACGTATTTTGTAAACATTTCAATGAATAAGCTGCCAACTAATTAACCTGTTCCTAACTGGGAATATTGAAAAAAAGAAGAGGGTGCACCGCCGTAGCGATGCACCCCCTTACACAATATATAGAATTGATTACGTCCGTTAGTCTTTGTTGTTGGACTTCTTTTCTCTTCTCGGTCTTTCGGGACGTTCCGTATAGCCTTCGGGCTTCGGAATCAGTACCTTGTGAGACAGTTTGAACTTACCGGTCTTCGGATCGATTTCGAGCAGTTTCACGTCGATGTCGTCGCCTTCCTTGATTCCGGCTTCTTCTACGGTCTCCAGACGCTTCCAGTCGATTTCGGAGATGTGGAGCAGACCGTCCTTGCCCGGCAGGAACTCAACGAACGCACCGTAAGGCATGATGGAGCGAACCTTGCCTTTGTAAACCTCGCCTACTTCGGGAACAGCTACGATGGCCTTGATCAGGCGGATAGCATCGTCGATGCTCTTCTTGTTGTTGCCGGCAATCTCGATGCGGCCCACGTTGTCCACTTCTTCGATGGTGATGGTGGCACCGGTTTCTTCCTGCATACCCTGAATGATCTTTCCGCCCGGGCCGATGACAGCACCGATAAACTCTTTCGGAATGGTCATTGTTTCGATGCGCGGAGCGTGCGGCTTCAGGTCGGCACGCGGTTCGGCGATGCACTCGGTCAGTTTGCCGAGGATGTATTCGCGACCGGCTTTGGCTTGCAACAAGGCTTTCTCCAGAATGTCGTATGACAGGCCGTCCACCTTGATATCCATCTGAGTGGCGGTGATACCGTCTTTGGTTCCGGTTACCTTGAAGTCCATGTCGCCCAAGTGGTCTTCATCGCCCAGGATGTCGGACAGAACGGCATATTTCTCTTCACCCGGATTCTTGATAAGACCCATGGCGATACCCGAAACGGGCTTCTTGATCTTCACGCCGGCATCCATCAGCGCCAGTGTACCGGCACATACGGTAGCCATGGAAGAAGAACCGTTGGATTCGAGGATATCGGAAACAACGCGTACCACGTACGGATAGTCTTCGGGGATCTGTCCCTTCAGCGCGCGCCATGCCAAGTGGCCGTGACCGATTTCGCGGCGGCCTACACCACGCTGTGCCTTGGCTTCACCGGTAGAGAACGGGGGGAAGTTGTAGTGCAGCAGGAAGCGTTCCTTGCCTTGGTTGAGGACGTCGTCCACAATCTTTTCGTCCAGCTTGGTACCCAATGTAACGGTGGACAAAGACTGCGTCTCGCCACGGGTGAAGATGGCCGATCCGTGAGGGCCGGGCAGGTAGCCGACTTCGCACCAGATGGGGCGGATGTCGGTCGTGTGACGTCCGTCGAGGCGTTTGCCCTCGTCGAGGATGCAACGGCGCATGGCCTCTTTCTCAACGTCGTGGTAGTAGCGGTCGATCATCGGACCTTTTTCTTCCAGTTCCTCTTCGGTGAACTGAGCTTTGAACTCGTCGCAGATGGCAGTGAATGCATCTTCGCGAGCGTGCTTGTCGCGGTTGCCTTCGCTGGCGATGGCGTATGCCTTGGCGTAGCAGGCATCGTGAACGGCCTGACGAAGTTCTTCGTCGTTCACCTCGTGGCAGTATTCGCGTTTTACGGTCGAGCCTACTTCTTCGGCCAGTTCCATCTGAGCCTTACACATGGGTTTGATGGCCTCGTGTGCGGCCTTCAGGGCAGCCAGCAGGTCTTGCTCGGATACTTCCTTCATTTCGCCTTCCACCATCATGATGTTCTCGTAAGTGGCGCCCACCATGAGGTCCATGTCGGCCTTTTCGAGTTGTTCGAAAGTGGGGTTGATGACGAATTGTCCGTCGATACGGGCCACACGTACTTCCGAGATAGGTCCGTTGAACGGAATGGTTGATACGGACAGGGCAGCCGAGGCAGCTAAACCGGCCAGTGCATCAGGCATATCAACGCCGTCGGCCGAGAAAAGTATGATATTTACATAAACTTCTGCGTGGAAATTGTCGGGGAATAAGGGGCGGAGAGCACGGTCAACGAGGCGGCAAGTCAGAATCTCGTAATCGGAAGCGCGTCCTTCACGCTTTGTAAAACCGCCGGGGAAACGTCCGAAAGCGGAGTATTTCTCTTTGTACTCTACCTGTAAAGGCATGAAATCTGTTCCGGGAACTGCGTCTTTTGCGGCACAAACAGTAGCCAGCAGCATGGTGTTTCCCATGCGGAGCATTACAGAACCGTCTGCCTGTTTTGCCAGCTTTCCCGTTTCGAGAGTGATGGTTCTTCCATCAGCCATCTCGATTGTCTTAACAATTGGGTTAATCATAAAAAATGTTTTATATCTAATTTTCTTTCAAAATTCGTGCAAAGATACATAATTTATTCATGTAAAATGGTGGGAATGAGATAAAAAGTTTGTATTTAGTTGTTTTTTGCAGTTTTCTATATGGAAGAACGAGGGAAAATGCTTTGACTGAACTTGAAAAGAAGTATATTTGCAGGCACGTTTGCAAAACAAAACTGAAGATACGATATGAAGAAAATCTTTTTTATGGCACTTGCTGCAATAGCATTGGGTGCATGTAATTCCGAACCGAAATTCAAAGTAGAGGGTGAAGTGTCTGGTGCCGACGGCAAGATGCTTTATTTGGAAGCCTCGGCATTGGAAGGTATTGTTCCTTTGGATTCTGTAAAACTGGAAGGGGATGGCTCTTTCCACTTCAAGCAGGTACGTCCGGTGTCTCCGGAATTTTACCGTCTGCGGGTAGACGACAAGGTTATTAATTTCTCGGTAGATTCGACGGAAACGGTTTTGGTAAAGGCACCTTATACCGATTTCGCCACTGCCTATACAGTGGAAGGTTCTCCGAATAGCTCGAAGATAAAGGACTTGACGCTGAAGCAGATGAAGCTTCAGGATAATGTGAATGCATTGCTGCAGTCGGTGCAGGCACATAAGATAGGTGCCGATGTTTTTGAGGACAGTCTTGCCTCTTTATTGAAGAACTATAAGGATGAAGTGAAAATCAGCTATATTTTTGCCGCTCCCAATACGGCTGCTGCCTATTTCGCCTTGTTCCAGAAGTTGAATAATTATTTGATTTTCGACCCTCTGAACAATAAGGAAGACATTAAGTGTTTTGCAGCCGTGGCAACCAGCCTGAACAATTATTATCCGGATGCCGACCGCTCCAAGAACCTCTACAATATTGTGATAAAGGGAATGAAGAATACCCGTACTCCGCAGCAGAAGGTGGTGGAAATCCCCGAAGAGGCAATTTCCGAAACCGGCATCATCGACATTAACCTGCGTGACATGAAGGGCAATACACGTAAGTTGAGCGAACTGAAGGGCAAGGCTGTTATTGTGGACTTCACTGTTTATCAGAGTGCCGTTTCTGCTACACATAATTATATGTTGCGCGACTTGTACGACAAGTATGCCGCCCAGGGATTGGAAATCTATCAGGTTTCTCTGGATGCAGACGAGCACTATTGGAAAACAACTGCCGACAATCTGCCTTGGATTTGTGTGCGCGACGGCAATGGAATTTATTCGTCTATAGCGGCTTCTTATAATGTGAAGAATGTGCCTTCTGTGTTCCTGGTCAACAAGAACAATGAGTTGAGTGCCCGTGGAGAGAGCATTAAAGACCTGGAGGCGGCAGTGAAAGCATTGCTGTAACATGTTATAAATAAGAAGTTTTCGTTTAAATATGTTACAAAGCAGCCTTTTATGCTTGACACGCATTGTATAAAAGGCTATCTTTGCAAAGGAAAATCGGAAAGAGGGTTCCAGCATGCTGACCATGTTGGAATTCTTTTTTGTTTATAGTACCATTAAAAACTAACATAACATTTAAGGAGGAAAAAGTATGGCTTATATGTCAGAAGACGGCTACAAGAAATTGATGGCCGAATTGAAACACCTGGAGACGGTGGAACGTCCCAAAATATCGGCTGCCATTGCCGAAGCGCGTGACAAAGGTGATTTGTCGGAAAATGCAGAGTATGACGCTGCCAAGGAAGCTCAAGGTATGCTTGAGATGAAAATTAACAACTTGAAGCTGACCATTGCCGACGCTAAGATTATTGATGAGTCGAAGTTGAAAACCGATTCTGTACAGATTCTCAATAAGGTAGAGCTTAAGAACGTGAAGAATGGCATGAAGATGGTTTATACTATCGTTTCCGAAAGTGAAGCCAATCTGAAGGAAGGAAAGATTTCCGTCAATACTCCGATTGCACAAGGTCTGCTTGGCAAGAAAGTAGGTGACATCGCAGAAATTAAAGTTCCGCAGGGCATGATTAACCTGGAAGTAGTGAAC
>OMCT01000845.1_pt1 | contig 21196 bp, 17 predicted proteins | sample 1674301 | NCBI WGS metagenome assembly OMCT01 (sample SAMEA103958158, study PRJEB25191) | human gut metagenome
ACCTCAACATAACACCATAAAAACAACAATCATGACAATAAACGAAGCACAGGACGAAGTCATTGAACAGTTCCAGGACTTCACCGACTGGATGGACAAATACCAGTTACTCATAGACCTCGGCGGCGACCTTGAGCCGCTCGACGAGAAGTATAAAACCGAGCAGAACCTCATCGACGGCTGCCAGAGCCGTGTGTGGGTGCAGTGCGATATGACTGACGACGGTCGTCTCGTCTTCACCGCCGACAGCGATGCTCTCATCGTGAAGGGCATCATAGCGCTGCTCATTCAGGTAATCAGCGGACACACGCCGCGCGAGATTCTCGACGCCGACCTCTATTTCATCGAGCGCATCGGTCTGAAGGACCACCTCTCGCCGACACGCTCCAACGGACTGCTCGCTATGGTGAAGCAGATACGCATGTATGCATTGGCATACGAGGCCAAAGGACAATGTTGAGTTTTGAATGTTGAATGTTGAATTGTCGGCTTCGCCGATGAGGAATTGTTCAATTTTGAATTATTTGGATAAACAATGAAACAAATTTTATTTTCAGTGCTTTCACTGGTTGCAATAGTGTCGATAGCATGCTCGTGCGCATCGTGCAAGAACGCATCGAAGACAGTCGCCGAGCCCGACACCGTGGCGCTCGTAGGTCCTACGTTCCGCGCCGACTCGGCGTACATGTTCGCCGCAAAGCAGTGCGAGTTCGGTCCGCGCGTCATGAACTCTGCGGCTCACGACCGCTGCGGCGAGTGGATAATGCAGAAGTTCCGCGAGTTCGGCATGAGCGTTGAGGCTCAGGACGCCGAGCTTAAGGGATGGGACGGCACGATGCTGCGCTCGCGCAACATCATAGCGCGCTTCCGCCCCGAACAGACCACACGCATACTGCTCTGCGCCCACTGGGACAGTCGTCCGTGGGCTGACAACGACCCCGATTCTACCAACTGGCGCCGTCCGGTGATGGCTGCCAACGACGGAGCGAGTGGCGTGGCTGTGATGCTCGAGTTGGCTCGCGCCCTGCAGAGCGACACGACGCTGCAGATAGGTGTCGACTTCGTGTGCTTCGACGCCGAAGACTGGGGCACACCGCAGTGGGCAGACCAGGCTGACGACGCCGACACATGGGCGCTCGGTGCGCAGTATTGGGCTGAGCACCTGCCCGAAGGCTACGAGGCGCGCTACGGCATACTGCTCGACATGGTGGGCGGACAAGGCTCCAAGTTCTACCAGGAGGGTGTGTCGAAGCAGTACGCTTCAGAGATTGTGAACAAGGTGTGGCGCACAGCGGCACAGATAGGCTACGGATCGTTCTTCCCGATGAAGGATGGCGCGATGGTCACCGACGACCATGTGCCGGTGAACGAGAAGGCTGGCATCGCCTGCATCGACATCATACCCTGCTTCCCCGACTGTCCGCAGAGCTCGTTCGGTCCGACATGGCACACCGTCAACGACACGATGGACAATATCGACCCCAACGTGATGAAGGCTGTCGGTCAGACGCTTATACAGGTGCTCTATTCGGAGGAGTAACACCTCACCCCACATATCTCACCACCTCACCACCTCACCACCTCACCATTACAACACCAATATAAATAATAAAAAAACAACAATAACAATGTCATTAAAATGTGGTATCGTAGGACTCCCTAACGTGGGCAAGTCCACTCTTTTCAACTGCCTCTCTAACGCTAAGGCGCAGGCAGCCAACTTCCCTTTCTGTACAATCGAGCCTAACGTGGGCGTCATCACCGTTCCCGACGAACGCCTCACGAAGCTTGCCGAGATAGTTCACCCGGGTCGCATCGTGCCCGCAACTTGCGAGATAGTAGACATCGCCGGACTCGTGAAGGGTGCGTCTAAGGGCGAGGGCTTGGGCAATAAGTTCCTCGGCAACATCCGCGAGACCGACGCCATCATCCACGTGCTGCGCTGCTTCGACGACGACAACATCGTGCGCGAGGGTGGCGCGGTTGTGAACCCGGTTGAGGACAAGGAGGTTATCGACACCGAGCTTCAGCTGAAGGACCTCGAGACCGTAGAGTCGCAGCTGCAGAAGCAGTCGAAGATAGCATCTATTGGCAACAACAAGGACGCCAAGGTAGCCGTGTCTGTGCTCGAGGCTTACAAGGAGGTGCTGGAGAAAGGACAGAACGCACGCTGCGTAGAGTTCGAGTCGAAGGAGGAGCAGCGCTACGCTCACGACCTCTTCCTGCTCACCGCCAAGCCCGTGCTCTACGTGTGCAACGTAGACGAGGCGTCGGCAAAGAGCGGCAACAAGTACTCAGATCAGATTGCGGAGATAGCAAAGAACGAGGGTGCGGAGATGCTCGTCATCGCTGCGAAGACCGAGGAGGACATCGCATCGCTCGAGACTTACGAGGACAAGCAGATGTTCCTTGAGGAGCTGGGCCTTGAGGAGAGCGGCGTGAACCGTCTCATCAAGAAGGCTTATAACCTGCTCAACCTGCAGACATTCATCACCGCCGGCGAGATGGAGGTGAAGGCGTGGACATACCACAAGGGCTGGAAGGCTCCGCAGTGTGCCGGCGTCATCCACACCGACTTCGAGAAGGGCTTCATCCGCGCCGAGGTAATCAAGTACGACGACTACATGCAGTACGGTTCTGAGGCTGCTGTGCGCGAGGCTGGCAAGCTCTCTATCGAGGGCAAGGATTATGTAGTGCAGGACGGCGACATCATGCACTTCCGTTTCAATGTCTAAAAAAATGGCACATTTTTTATACATCCTTTGGGATCCGAGCGCAACAGCCTTCAAGCTCGGTCCTCTTGAGTTCCACTGGTACTCGCTCTGCTGGCTCGTGGGTCTTGCGCTGGCATACCTCTGCGTGCAGCGTCTGTACAAGGAGCAGAAGGTGAAGCCCGAGCTGTTCGACCCGCTCTTCATCTACTGCTTCATCGGCATACTCGCCGGAGCACGTCTTGGCCATTGCCTCTTCTATCAGCCCGACTTCTTCCTCTCGTCGTGGAAACACTTCGTGGAGATATTCCTGCCCATCGACTTCCTGCCTGACGGCGGATGGCGCTTCACGGGCTACCGCGGACTCGCCTCGCACGGCGGTACGCTGGGCTTGATGCTCGCTCTGTTCGTCTACGTGCGCCGCACGAAGATGAACATCTGGCAGGTGCTCGACAACATAGCCATCGCTACGCCGCTCACGGCGTGCTTCATACGCTTGGGCAACCTCATGAACTCGGAGATTATAGGCAAGATAACCGACGTGCCCTGGGCGTTCATCTTCCAGCAGGTAGACCCCATGCCGCGCCACCCGGGACAGCTCTACGAGGCCATCACCTACGCTCTGCTGTTCTTCATCGGCTGGTACTTCTACCGCCGCATGCCGCAGCGCGTGGGCACGGGCTTCTTCTTTGGACTCTGCCTTACGTACATCTTCACCGCACGCTTCTTCATCGAGTATACCAAGGAGGTGCAGGAGGCGTTCGAGGCTTCGCTGCCGCTCGACATGGGACAGCTGCTGAGCATCCCGTTCGTGGCTATCGGCGTGGCGTGCATGATTGGCGGCAAGTGGATGGACCGCTTCCGCGATTTCTGTTCGGCGCCGAAGAAGTAATCGTCGGCTCCGAACAGGCTCTACACCCCGCATTTTCACTGGTATATAACCCTTTAACAAAAAACAATATGAAAAAACTACGCTACTTCGCTCTCTCTCTGCTTGCAGCACTCTCGCTCGCAGCTTCAGCGCAGACAACAAATCCAAACCCCGTGACGCTTACTCTCGACATTCACGAGTGCTATGTTCACGAGACAATGACGACAACCGACAAGACTGCATATTATTATGTGTCTTATCTTGAGAAGGAAATCTTTGAGGAGAATGGCTATAACGACGACGAGACTCTCGCCAGCGAAGACAAAAAGTGGTTCGAGGAGATGGCAGAAGGCTATATGACAGATGTTCAGGAGATTGTACAGTCGTTCTGCTTCAAGGGCGATGCCGCAGAATATCAGGCTGAGTTGCTGCCCGACCATGAGTATGTAATCTGGTATCACGGCGTCGACGAAAACGGCAACAACACTACCGCTATCAAACGTCTGCCGTTCCGCACGAAGCCCGCGCAGCACATCAGCAACCGCATTAAGCTGGAGGCTGAGAAGACGGCGACCGGTGTGAAGGTGACTTGCACTCCCGACGATCCTAACCTCTACTACACCCTCGGTCATATCGTAAAGTCAAAAATGGTTGACGAGTTCACTGGCGAGGACATGAACATGCTCGACTATATGCAGACCGGCATCAGCGCACAGCTGTACGACTACCTTGATAACGACGAGTTGAACGAGTGGTTCGTGGCTAACGCTAATCAGGGCAGTGCCGCTGTAGAATATCAGAACATGGAGAAAGGCGAGGAGTATTACGTCGTGGCTGCTTATCTCGATAGTGAGGCTGCCATCTGCTCAGAGATTGCTACCGTCGAAATCGACGCTGAGGGCAATCTTACCGGCATCAACAGCGTTAAGAACAACACACCGCTCGTTGCCGACGGCGTTTACTCGCTCGACGGCACACGCGTAGGCACAACGCTCGGCGACGTTCAGCGCGGCGCTTATATCGTGAAGTTCAACGGACGCACACACAAGGTTATCAAGCGATAACATTCTTTTTCAATGGAATAAACTCTAAGGGGGTGCAGCTGTCTCAGCTGCACCTTTTATTTTGTTGGTGCACCCCCTTGAAGGCACCCCCTTGGAGACGATTACCGCGACGATGTAATGTTGTTACCGCAATGGTGTAATAGCATTACCACGCTGCTGTAATGGCGTTACCACATTGCTGTAACACCATCACACTCTGCGCTATCCGCGTTTGCGGCGTACAAATGCCTCGCACTCCGCCAGTATCTTCACCCTTGCCACCTTCATCACCGCATAATAAAGCGCTACGGCGAGCACGAAACGCGTGCCGAGCAGCAGCCAGAGGTTGCTGATAGAGAGCGTAGCGTAATGGACGGCGCTCATCACGGCGGCGGCGGCAATAGCGAACGGCATCACGTCGCGCAGGAACATGCGCAGACCGTAGCCCGTGAGACGGCGCACGAAGAAGAGCCACACGCCGAGCCACACTACGTTGAGCGCCGTGTAAGCCTCCACCATGCGCGTGATGCCCTGACGCCAAAGCATCATCATAACGCCTATCTGCACCACGCCCAGCGAGAACGTGCACCAGAAGAACGTGCCCGAGCGGCCCTTCGAGATAATCATGTTGGAGAACAGCGTGGCGATGGGCATCGTGGCGCCCGCCACGCACAGTATCTGTATCAGCGCAGCCGAGGCGAGCCATTTCTCGCCGATGGCAAGCACGATGAACTCCTTAGCCACCAGTCCGAAGCCCAGCAGCAGCGGGAAGGCGATGAACGCCGTGAAGCGCATCATCTTGCGGAACACGTCGGTCTGGCGCCCAGGCTCGTTGCCCAGACTCACGAGCACCGGCTGCGCCACCTGCGCCACCATGCTCTGCACCAGCGAGTAGCACTTTGTGTTCCACTGATACGCCTGGTTGTAGTTGCCCGTGTCGCGCGGCGAGAAGTAGTGGCCAAGCAGGATGTTGAGCACGTTGTTGTTCACGTGCGTCATTATCGTCGTGGCGAGTATCTTGCACGAGAAGCGGAACATGCGGCGCACCGGCTCGAACGAGATGCCGCGCAGCGTGGGGCGCCACGGCGAGTAGTGCCACTGGAAGAAGGTGTTGATAGACACGTACACCAGTCCCTGCGTGGCGAGCGACCAGTAGGCTGCGCCCGCAAACGCCATGCCCACACCCACGAGGCTCGACGAGATGACGGCGATGGCGCCGGCGGCTGCCTGCTGCTTCGCCTTCAGATGCTTGAAGAGGTAAGCCGACTGCGCCGTGCCCAGCGAGGCGATAATGATGCTCAGGAAGGCGTAGCGGCAGAGCGGCACTACGCGCTCCGTGTGATAGTAGTCGCCGATGAGCGGTGCGGCGAGGAAGAGTGCGGCGTAGAGCGTGGTAGCCACGATGATGTTGAACCAGAACACCGAGTTGTAGTCCTCCGGTCGCGGATCCTTAAGGTTGGTGAGCGCCGTGCGGAAGCCGCTGTCCTGCAGCGCCGTCGCCACGAGCGAGAAGATGCTTATCATCGCCATCATGCCGTAGTCGGGCGGCGAGAGCAGTCGTCCGAGCACGATGCCGAACGCGAGGCCCACCACCTGCTGCACGCCACTATTCAGGCCGCCCCAGAGCAGGCCCTTCGCTGTCTTTTCCTTCAGTGTTTCCATATCGTTTTCTCTTTTCTCCTGCAAAGTTACACTTATACCGCCACATTCTCCGAGTTTTCGCGCATAATCTTCGTTGGCGCCGCAAGATTCTCCTCTTAGGGAGTGCACTTTTAGGGGCGCACTTTTAGGGGGCGCACTTATAGGGGGTGCACTCTTAGGGGGTGCACTTGTCTCCGCTCGGCTTTGCCGCTTGCCAGAGCAAGAAGTGCACCAACCAAGTAAGAAACGGATTAACCGGATTTCTGCTGCTTAGGATATTTAACAACGGATTAATCGGATTCCTGCTGCTTGAGATATTTAACAACGGATTGAACGGATTAAACGGATTCCTGCAGCTTGAGATATTTAACAACGGATTAATCGGATTAAACCCAAATCGGTCATTAGAAAAAATCGCTTTCATTTTGTCTTAAAACAGAATAAAAGATGCATATTGTGTTAGTATACAGATACTATAACGATGGTATAGTCTACTACAATCTGACTTTTTGTACGAGAAAATCTCTAATGACCGATTTGGGTTAAACGGATTCCTGCAGCTTGAGATATTTAACAGCGGATTAAACGGATTAAACGGATTTAGGTTGCGTTGTTAATATTTTCAGCAAGTGAATCCGTTTAATCCGTTGTTAATATTACGCACCCATCTAATCCGTTCAATCCGTTGTTGATATTACGCATCCAACGAATCCGTTTAATCCGTTGTTGATATTACGCATCCATCTAATCTGTTCAATCCGTTGTTGATATTACGCATCCAACGAATCCGTTTAATCCGTTGTTAAATTTCACAAGCAGACAATCCGTTCTTGCTCGGTTGGTGCAGCAGAGACTGCTGCACCCCCTGAAAATAGTATCCGTTCAATCCGTTGTTAAAAATCTCGTTGGCTGCGTAGAATCAACAACGGATTGAACGGATTAATCGGATTTAGGCTGCGAAGATTTAACAGCTGATTAAACGGATTGCTAACCATAGGAGGAGGGCGTGTCATCCGTGGATGAAGATGCTGAAAACCTACCGAAGAAAGTTAATTGGCTTGATTTATGTCAAATTATTCTTAATTTGAATAAAAAACTTTCAAATTTCTTGTGTGGTCGTACACAAATTATTATCTTTGCAACGTGTTCGAGAGAATGCAATGTTTTTTCATTAGGTTAGTAGTTTGATAGATTTTAAGGTAAAGATTATGTTATTATTTTTTTTGGACCAATAGCAGTTTTTGCATGATTCAAAACTATTAATGTAACATTATTCTTTGAGAGGCCGGTGCGAGTGATTCGTGTCGTCCTTTTTTTTTTGTCATTCTGCGAACCCTCTTAGATAGCAGCAATCTGCGGAAGGCTCTTCTCAGCAAGAAGGTTCTGTGTGAGTGGATTCCGTGGGAATATTGATATTCTCCCACAGATTTCACTGATCTGCACAGATGGTTAGGGTGCGTAGGTCCTCCCACGGAATCCACAGATTTCGCAGAAGTTAGGCTGCGTGGCACAGCTGTGATAATAAAAAATCCTGAAGGGGCTCACATTATTAAATATGTTTTTGTAAATTTGCAAAAACACCCACAACACCCACAAACAAATCTCAACACCTCACCATCTCACCATCTCAACATCATATCTCACCATCTCACCATAACACCATCACAACATGAAACATCTCCTCTCCCTGCTGCTCTCCTTGGCAGCCATCACCACCGCATACGCATCCGACTGGCTCTCTCGCATCGACGACGACCGCCGCGTGTGCCGTCTCTCCATCCCCGGAACCCACGACGCCTGCACAGGCTACGGCTTCGTTGCGCAGGACACCCTGGCGGGCAACTATATCGCCTGCACACAGCAGTTGGACATCAGCGCGCAGTGGGCGGTTGGCGTGCGCGCCTTCGACTTGCGCCCCGACGTGCTCACCACGCAGCCCGCGAAAGACCCTAACGCGAAGTATCGCAAGCACCATAAGGACGACGACCAGCCGAAGCGCACGCTGCAGATATACCACGGCGAGTTTGCCACACAGCAGACCTTCAACGGCGTGTTCGACGTGCTGCGCGACTCGCTTGCGGCGCATCCTACCGAGTTCGCCATCATCATCATGCAGCACGAACGCTCGTCGCACCGCGACGGCTCGCACTGGGAGGCGATGATCGACTATGCGCTGGCTGAGAACAGCGACCTGCTCGTCGACTTCAGACCTGACCTCACCGTAGGACAGTTGCGCGGTCGCATACTCGTGCTCAGTCGCGACACCTACCGACCCACACCGCGCGGTGGATATATCGACGGATGGCGCTTCGACGCCGCTGTCGACTGGCAGCAGCCTGCCACCATGCGCGGATATGCCATGAAGGGCGTGCTCTGCGTGCAGGACTTCTACAACATGACGTGGGAGGGCGGCACAACGGCGAAGCTCGCAGCCATAGAGCGCCTGCTGCGCGTGGCGAACAGCGCGGAGGTGGCTGCGAAGTACCCCGATATGTGGTTCATCAACCACACCTCGGGCTTCAAATACACCTCAACGGAGTACACCGCCGAACCGGTTTCTACCAGTGAGGGCTACCGTGCCAACGCCGCCGATACCAACGCTTTCCTCGCCAACCTTATCAAAGGTCGCATGACAACGGGCCTCGTAATGATGGACTTCGCCGGCGTAGACCGCTCCGGAGAGCACGACGTAATGGGTCGGAAGCTCGTCAACGCCGTCATCAACAGCAACTTCTAAGTTGTCAGGCTACCTTTAGGGGGTGCACTTGTCTCCCACAGATTCCACGGATTTTCACAGATTCGATGGATGCGTTAATTTAACAACGGATTAAAGCAGATTTTCACGGATGCTAACTTCAGGGGGTGCACCCTCTCTTCTGTGAGATCCGTGGATTCCGTAGGAGGTCTACGCAGCCTAACAATCTGTGTAGCATCTGTGAAATCTGTTGGAGAATATTCTCAGCAAGTCTTTCTGTGAGATCTGTGGATTCCGTGGGAGGTCTACGCACCCTAACATCTGTGCTGATCTGTGAAATCTGTGGGAGAACATCGATATTCCCACAGAATCCACGGAATTCACAGAACCTTCTTGCAGAGAAGAGCCTCCCACAGATTGCACAGATTTTCACAGATGCTACTAACAACGCACCCTAACTTCTGTGAGATCTGTGGATTCCGTGGGAGGACCTACGCAGCCTAACAATCTGTGCAGATCTGTGAAATCTGTGGGAGAAGATTCTAACGCGTTGAAATAATCTTCAGCACATCGTTAGGATACATATAGTTTCTTTTGCGGAGTTTTGAGAAGCAGAAACAATTGTTCTGCTCGAGCACATGCACCACGAACTCGGTGCAGTAGAGCGCCTTCGCCGAGGAGTGGTCGAAGTTGAAGTCGAAAGGCACCTGTTGCTCCACCATCGCCTCCACCGTGCGCCTCACGGCTGCCGTATCCACCGCGCAGGGCGCCTTGCGGGCGTAGATGCAGTAAGACCCATTCTTGCGCAGATACTCCTCCGGCGTCTCCATCACCACCTTCTTAGCCACCGTAGACGCATGCGCCAGACGCACGCCGTCGGCATAGCGTATGACGATGCCGCAATGAGACGGGGTAGAGTCGCACACCTCGAACGAAGTGTAGCCCGAGAGCGCACGCACAGCCACCGACTCCCATGCGTCGCCCACGCTGAAGAACACGTCGCCCGTGGCGAACGCCGACGTGTCGGGCACGAGATACGGAGGTCGTTTCAGCCAGCAGAAGCCGACCCATGCGGCGGCTGCAAAAACAAAAAAGGCGCACCCCCACACTACTAAATGGAGAATGCGCCTTGTGATCCTATTCATTCGTTAAACTAGTTTTTAGTGAATATATCTATGCGGCATACGCCTATGCCGAGCAGTGATATGAGCATATAGAGCCAACTGCCCCAAGAGAGAGAGATGCCAGAGGGCAGAGCAATGGCGAAAAGCAGACAGAGCACGACGCCAGCTATGAAGCATAGCGTGCAGAAGTGCTCGCTCAGCTTGCCCGTCAGCTTCAGGTTAACCGAATTGTTGAGCACGACGAACATTGGAGCCAGGAATATCAGAACGGAGAGGAATCGTGAGAAACCGAGTCCGCTGCCTTCGAACAGCACCTTCAGTCCGTTGATCTTCGCCTTGCCTGCCACGTCGATGGCTGGACAGAAGCCGAACGCTACGAACATGAGTATAGCGAGTGCTATGACAATAGGTGTCTTGTTCTGTCTTACGGTTTTAATCAATTCGTCCATATTATTTAGTTTTATGGGGTGTATCGGTTTATGTTAATAGTTTTTGTGATGGTAGTGGCGGAGCGTTTCTCCGCCATTCAATCGCCTATCTTACCATTTCGAGCTTGTAGCTCTTAGCCAGCTTGCTGCCTTCAACGTCCGCCTTGCCGAAGCCGAGCTTGTCGAACTTCACCGGTGTGCCTGCCTTCACGAGCAGTTTGCCGTCGGCGTCCTGCACCTCTACGCTGCCCACTCTTGCCTTGTACACCTGCTTGCCTTCGGCGTCGTAGCCGGTGATGTATACGTTCTCGGTAGAGTAGTAGTACTTCTGGTCGGTGGTGATGTCGGAAGCCGCCTTCGCCTCGCCGTTCACCTTGAACTTAGGTGTGAGAGCCGAACTGCTTGAGAACTCCTCGAACTCGAGAGATACGGGCGACGTAACCTCAAACTGCGACTCGGCGAACTCGATTGGCTTGCCGTTGAGGTCCTTTGCTGTAGCTTCCAGCTTCTCCTTCCACTTTTTGTTGAGCTTCTCCGACTTTTCGAGGAAGCGTTTCTTGTCGGCTTCTGTCTTGATGTTCTCAGCCTCCTTCTTCAGTTCGGCTTTCTCTTCAGTAAACTGTGCGTACTTGTCGGGGAGCTGTCCGAGCATACCTGCGGATGAACCGCCACCTGAGCAAGAGAACAACAGTGGCATAAGGATGGCAGCCAGTGCCATGAGCTTGATTATCTTCATAAGTTTTGTGTTAGTTAAAGTTATTAATGTTAGTAACTATTTCTTGTCTTTAGGTTTCGATTGCAAAGTTAGCGTACGACCCAAAAACTCTTGTTACCAAACTCTCAATTTATCGTTCACAAAGGATAAACAGAGTTGTCAAAACGTAAAAAATCTATTAACAACTTTTCTAACACGTTGAGGTTCAAACGTTTTCTTCCTTGCGATATTTTGTGGGCGAAGTGCCTTTTATCTTGCTGAAAACGCGAATAAATGACTGCGAACTGTTGAATCCCGACTTCTCGGCTATCTGCACGATGTTCTCCTCCGAGTTGGTGAGCAGGTTGCAGGCGTATTCTATGCGGTATCGGTTCACGTAATCGTAGAACGTACACTCCGCCTCCTTATTGAAGAAGGCGCTGACGTACGTGCGGTTGGTGCCTATCTCGGTAGCGATGTCAGACACCTTGAGGTTGGGGTTGAGGAAGATGCGGTCGTTGTCGAACAGCGTGCTGATGCGCTTGCCTATCTCCGACATCTCCGTGTCGCTGGCTTCTGCAGGCGCAGGCGTCTCCTCGCTGCTGCCTTCGGCAAGGTCGGAGAGCTCGTCGAGCACCGACTCGTGCTTGTAGATGTAGTAGCTGATGAACATCCACACCACCAGCGAGCTTATCATATACAGAGCCTCGAGTGCATAGTTGACGTACATGCAATCGACAATCCATATAAGAAGAATGAAGGTGAACGAGAAGAAGATGGCGCGGAGCCAGCCCAGGTTGATGTTCTCGGTGTAGGAGAAGCGCTGCTTCAGTTGGGCGTTGTACTTGGGGATGGCAAATGTTGCCCATATAACGTAGCTTGCGCCGTATACGGCTGCCTCAAGCACCATGACATAATAGAATACAACGTCTCTTGTGAACGACAGAAGCACAAAAGGCACGATGAACAACAGTTCATGAAATACGATTGTGCGGCGTGTGAGGCTCGTAGGGCTGCACAGCTCTATGAGCGCGAAGACATAAAGCGGCACGGCTACCATGTCGGCAGCCGTCACTACCATCCAGTCTATCTCATCGAGTTCGGTAATCGGCTTAATGAAGAAAAGGTCTTTCAGACACTGCAGGCCGATGACGAACATAAGCACCGTGACGAGGCGCGAGAGCATCTCCTTGTCCTTGCGGTAGAAGAGCCACGACATCATGAAGTAGAACATGACGCACAGTCCGTAGATGAAATATATGGCGTATAGCATAGGTTTTAGGTTTTAAAAAAGTGGTGTTACCCCTTGCGTCCGAAGTCGGCAGGCACCTCGCCCCATCGCTTCGTCTCCCACTTCACCACGGGGTTCACTATCTGGTGGGTGCGCAGCCATGTCTCGGCGCGTGCTATTATCTGGTAGAGCTGTTCGGTTTGCGGTGTGCGCTCGAGCTTGGTCTTGCACTGGCGCTTCTGCACCCACAGAATGGCGTTGTGCGAGTCGGAATATATCGTCTTGCCCGTTACGCCCTGCTTGTCGAGCAGCGCCAAGGCGTGTACGATGGCGAGAAACTCGCCTATGTTGTTAGTGCCGTGTACGGGTCCGAAGTGGAACACCTGCGCTCCTGTGGCGAGGTCGATAGCCTGATACTCCATCGGGCCGGGATTGCCCGAGCAGGCTGCGTCTACAGCCCAAGCGTTCGCCGTCACCTCCATAGGGAGTGGCAGCACGGTGTCGTGACGGTAATCGGGAGGGTTTTGCATTTATGAGTTTTGAATTTTGAATTTTGAGTTTTGAATTGTTGCCTTTGGCAATTTTGAATTTATGAGTTTTGAATTTATGAGTTTTGAGTAGCGAATTCAAAATTCAAAATTGGATAATTCCTAATCGGCGTAGCCGATAATTCAAAATTCAAAACTCAAAATTCAAAACTCACTCCTCACACCATAAACATGATTATTACTTGCGCTATGATCACTCTGATGAACATGCCGAGCGGATATACCGAGGTATAAGCCACGGCGGCGCGCTCGCCAGGGATGGTGTCGTTGGCGTAGCTGAGCGCCATCGGGTTAGCCATTGCGCCGCAGAGCAGACCGCAGATGGTGCCGAAGTCGAACTTGCGCGTTTTCAGTGCGATGGCACCCACGATGAGCAGCGGCAGCATGGTGAGCACCAAGCCGATGCCTACCCACATGAGACCCTCTGGACGTATGATGGTGCCGAGGAAGTCTTTGCCGGCTACGAGTCCGAGGCAGGCGAGGTAGAGCGAGAGGCCCATCTTGCGCAGCATCAGCGACGCCGAGCGTGTGGTGTAGGTGATGAGGTGTATGCGTGCGCCGAGCGAACCGATGATGATGCCCATGATGATAGGGCCGCCGGCGATGCCGAGCTTCACGGGTGCGCTCATGCCCGGTATGGTGATAGGAATCATGCCGAGCGCCAGACCCAGGAGCAGTCCGAAGAAGATGGCGCCGAGGTTAGGCTCGTTGAGGCCCGTCACGGCGTTGCCGAGGAACGCCTCTGCGTGGTCGATGTCTTCGGGTGTGCCCACGACAGTGACGCGGTCGCCGTACTGCAGGTGGAGCGTATCAGTTGCGAGCAGCTTGATGTCGCCGCGCATCACTCTCGACACGTTCACGCCGTATGTCTCGCGCATGTGCAGCGAGCCGAGCGTTCTGCCGTTCAGACGGCTGCGCGTCATCACTATCACGCGGCTCTCCACCGACGAGTCGATGGCGTTCCAGTCTATCTTGTCGCGGTTCCAGTCTTTCTTCACATGCTCGCCGAAGAGGATGTTCATGGCAGCCACCTCGTCGCGGTTGGTCACCACGAGCACGTTGTCGCCGTGCTGCATCACGGTCTGTGCCATCGGAACGATAACCTTTCCGTTGCGCCAGATGCGCGAGATGATGAAGTGGCGGTGGGTCGACTGCGATATCTGCGCTATCGTCTTGTCAGAGATGGCGGGGTTGACGCAGATGAACTGTCCGACGTATGTGCTGTCGTCGTCAGAGCTTTGGCAGCGTTCAAGGTCTTCCTTGCGCACGAGGAACTTGCGCAGCAGTATCATGGCGAAGATGACGCCCACTACGCCCAGCGGATAGGTCACGGCACAGCCCAATGCGGCGCCGCTGCTCGATATATGCTGTGTGGCAAGCGCCTGCTGAGCCGCACCGAGCGCCGGCGTATTGGTCGTAGCACCACAGAGGATGCCCACCATGTCGGGGATGCTGATAGGCAGTACGAGGCACAGCGAGAGCGCCATCACGGTGCCGAGCACTATGACGCCCAAGCCCCAGCCGTTGAGCGATGCGCCGTCGTGGCGCATCATGCCTATGAAGTTAGGACCTACGTGCAGACCCAGGGCGTAGACAAAGAGGGAGAGGCCGAAGGTTTCGGCGAAGCTGATCATCTGCTCGTCGGCAGTGAAGTGGAGGCTGCCCGCCACGATGCCCATGAAGAACACGAACGCCACGCCGAGCGAGATGCCGCGGATGCGCAACTTGCCCAGTGCCATGCCCACGCTGATGATCAGCGCCAGCACTACCAGCGTCTGTACTGCTGAGTGTATGGTGAAAAGACTGTCAATCCATTCCATTGTATATCTGTGTAATTTGTTTTAGAGTTTTTAGCTACCTTCAGGGGGTGCCTTTAGGAGGCGTCTTTAGGGGGTGCACTTGTCTCCGCTCGGCTTTGCCGCTTGCCAGAGCAAGAAGTGCACCAACGTAGCTCTGTTGGTGTACTTCTTGCTCTGTTGATACCTCTCAGGGGGGCACTTGTCTCAAGTGCACCCCCTGGAAGCCCCCTAATGATTCTTTCTGCAAAGTTACTGCAAACTGCTGACTCTACAAAACAAATGCAACAAAAAAGGCGCTGCCCGCTGAGGGCAACGCCTTAATATTCATTTATATAAGCTGTTCTGTTGCTTTATAACTGCTTCGCCGATTACTTAACGAGCACCTTGCGTGTTGTGCCGTCAGACATCTTAACGATGTTGATGCCCTTCACCGGAGCTGCAATCTGAACACCGTTCACGTTGTAGCGAGCCACAACTGTAGCCTCAGAGCTGTTGTTTACGTTCTCGATGCCGGTTGTGCCGAAGTCAGCCACCTTGGCCTTGCGAGCGTTAACGATAGCGCCAGTCTTCTTGTAGAGTACCATAGCGATAACGTAAACCTCGTTACCACAGCTTCTGATGGCCTCCTTCAGCGCCTTCTTTGTAGGCATTGTGAGTGTGTAGTAGCTGTTTACAGAGCCGTTTGCAACGAGCGATGGCAGAGTGGCCTTGTTCTTGCTGCTTACGTAAGAGCTTGAGATAAGCACGTCGTTGTATGTCGCTGCGTATGATGAACCTGCATCCCAAAGGAACTGGAGGTCTTCAGGCATGCTGCTCTGTGAATTGTATAGGCCAGTGCCCTTTGCAAAGTAGTTAGACTGCTTCCACGACTTTGTTGTGCCAGAGAGGTTATCGGCAACAAGCATGTAGGCGATGTCGTAGTCGCCAGAAACCAGCGACTCTACAGATGCCTTTGCGTATACATATGCAGTATCCTCGCTGAATGCGCCCTCTACTGATAAGTCTATCAGCGGCATCTCCTTCAATGAAGCCATGAATGCCTTAGGTAAGTCGTTGTACGGGTCTAAATCGCCTGATGAACGGTTAACCATGCAGCTCGGAGCGCCCTGGAAACCTAAGCTGTAAGAGGTGTAGTACATCGGGTCGCTTGAGTTGTACTGATGCATAGCTATGCCTACGAACTGGTCGCCATAAAGCTCGCGCATGTTGTGCATGCCGACGTGACCTCTCGGACAGTATCCGCAACCGGTGCCGGTGTACTCCTCTACTACCGATCTCTTCACGAACTCTCTTTCTACTGTGTAGAGTGTGCCGGTAGCTGTCTTTATAGCGCATGCGTTCTCTGCGCCGTTCACCTTTGTTACGGTGAGTGTAACAGCGCTCTTGCCAAGCTCAGAAGCTGCAGCGAACGGAACCTCTATGGTGTGTGTGCCTGCTACGCCGTAGTCCTTGCCGAAGTCGAGGTGCTGCTCAGCGCCTGCCTTGCCGTCGAGAGAGATGGTGTAGTCGATGCTTGTGAACTTAGAACCGAGGTTTCTGAATTTTACAGCTACGTTCTTTGTCTTGCCCTTTGCAACCATTACGTTGCCGAAGTCGAGAGGTTGTACAGAGTTAGGTGCGAAATCGCCCTCTACGATGAGCTGGATAGCGAGACCCATGCCGCCGCTTTGGAACTGGTACCAGGTTTCACCGCTACCGCCCTGCGAAGCAGGGATGTTAGCATATACGAAGAACGGACCGTCAACCTCAGAGTTAACGCCGATAGGGTAGTTGCTTGATGTCTGCTTGTAGTTGAAGCCTACGAACAAATCCTGGAAAGAAGAACTCAGTTCTACCTTGTTGTCGAACATCACCTCATGCCATTCGCCTGTGTTTGTTGCGCCTGCTGCTGATTTAACGCTCTCGTCAGAAGTAGCGACGTCTGCCATATCAACAATCTGACCGTTTTCGAGTGTCAGGTTCTGTACGAATACGCCGTTAGCTGTCTGGCCCTGACCCAGATTGAAGCGTACGCCGGCAATCTTCTTGCCGTAGTAAGGAGCGAGGTCGTCTGCTGTAAGCTTGATGGCTACCTTATTGTTGCCGGTGAAGTTTGGAACGCCTACGTAGTTGTCGCAATCGTCGGTGTCGAAGTAGCCTACGAGACGCTGGTTGGCAGCGAGGTTAGCCTTCGCAGGAGCCTTGAATGCGCCGAAAGCCGGTGCCTGAACGCCCAGCGGGTTCGGTGACTTTTCTACTGTGAGGCTCTGCGCGCCGGCTGTGAGAGCCAACAGCATTGCAAAAGCAGAAAGCAGGAATTTTTTCATGATTTGATCTTTTCTGAATTGTTAAAACTTATTCTTTTATTTAATGTATTTTACGGTCTTGCCATTAGAGAGCTTTACGATGTTCAAGCCCTTCTGCGGAGCTGAGAGGCGTGTACCGTCTGCTGCATAGCGTGCCACTACCGTAGCGTCTGCGTTGTTGATGCCGTTGATGCCGGTAGACTTCTCGTTGTAAATGAAGTGCACTGTTATGGTTGAGCTCTCGCCAATATCTTCGTATTTGTATTTGAACTGCTCTATGCCAAACTTGTCCGTGCCCAGAGACACCTTGCGGCAAACTACCAATGTGAGCTTGGCTTTTGCCTCGCCGTACTTTGCCTTATCGGTTTCGTCGTTGCCAATCATCCATTCGGTCTGAAGGTCGTCGAGTTTGTCTACAAAACCGCCGTTAGATTCAAATTCTCCTTCTTCTATAGCGTTCTTGCAGTTGCCAAGCAGACAGAATGCGATGCTGCCATTGTCGATTCTTTCTACGTTAAGACGCAACTTCACGCAGATTTTCTCTCCGTTCAAGTCTGTCTTAATAGGTTTTACGAACAGACCTGTTGAGATTTGTTTGGTATCATATTCATCTTCAGGCTCTGTAAAGTCTTCGACGTCCGATTTTGTTATTACTGTTCCGCTTGGTACAACAGTACCGTCTGCTGTAGCGAATTCAAACATGCCCTTAGTCTCCTGTGCGAACATTGTCACTGCAGAGAAGAGAGCAAAGCAAAGTGTAAAGATTTTCTTCATATTATTCTGTTTTTTAAATTAGCGTTAGGTATCAATGGTTTGTTAAAAGAATTGTTTGAGGTTGTGCGGTCTTTCCGTACAACCTCAAACAGATTATGTTTATTCAGCAGCGGTTTCTGCGAAGACTGCTTTCTTCGTAACCTGCTGCACCTCGTTGTTGTCGTAAACGAAAGCCACTACCGATACCTTCTCGGCGTTCCACTTCTCGGGTAGCGTATATTCGTACTGCTTTTCTGTGGTTTCGCCCTCCTTCACGGTTACGTCCTCGCCCCATGTGCCGTTGGCTACATCGCGGAATACGTGGTTGTGTACATACTCTTTGTTGATTTTGCCATTGGGCATCTTCTGTTTAGCTACGATACCGTCCTCAATGAGCCACACCTGCAGCTTGCCTGTTGTATTGCCGTCGGTGCCGAAAGCCTTTACGTCGATGGTGAGCTTGCGCGAAGTAGCGTCATAAATATTGTTGACGCTGAGCGAAAGCGCAGCCTTCTTCGAGATGAGCGCACCTACGTAGCTTGCCCAAGTGTTATAGTCCTCGTTAGGAGCTGTGGCGCGGTTGATGAGCGCCCAAGGCTGTCCGAGCTTGCTCTGGCTGTCCCAGTGCTTGTAGTACTCGTCGCCGATTTCGGTTGCCAACGAGGTCTTGCCCTTTGATGCGAGCGGACCGCTGTGTATGCCCACTGCGATTACGTTCTTCTCACCGTAAGTCTCAACGATACTGTTGATGGCGTTTGTGCCGTTAGGGCAGTTGACACACTCCTGACCGGTGTAGTCCTCGATGAGCACCGCGCGTCCCACCTCAGCCGGCTTCACGTAGATGAGTCGGTCGTTGGGATCTACTTCCTGACATGCCACTGTTGCGAAAATGGCGATGGCGCTTGCTGCGCCTAACAATATATTCTTCAGTTTCATAATAGTGGCTTTAGAAGTTAAAGTTGTATGATACTGTTACACCCTTGCTTGCCGGCACGTAGCGGCATACGCCACCCGAGCAGTTGTAGCCAGCGCGTGTCTTGCCGTAGCCCACCTGCAGACGGTGTGCGCCGTGAGTGAAGGTTACGGAGCCGTTGATGTAGTGCTCGGCGTGTGTGCCCTTCGACTCGTCGATGGCGCCAGTCGATGTGTAGTAGTGCTCCGCACCGTTGTACTGGTCGCTGATGGTGAACATGAAGTTGGGCAGAACGGAAAGCTCGAGCAGACCGAACCACCAGTCGCCCTGGTCGTCCTTTGTGCTCAGATACTGAGCCTCGCCGCGCAGCGTAATATTCTTGTTGAAGCGGTACTTACCCTCAGCCACGAAGATGTCAGAGTGAATCATTCCGCCCTCGCCCTCAACGACGGTCTTGTTGTAGTACTGGTTCATGTACATAAGGTTGAGCTTGAAGTCCTTGGTGAGCTTCTTCTCAATCTGCACGTTGATGTCCTGGTAGTACTTCTCGCCGCTCTTCCAGAAAGGCGAACCGTAGCCGTCTGTGCCCGGTGTGCCGCCGTTGTGTACGTTCTTCTCGATGGCACGGATATGCGAGAAGTTGAGCTTCACGCTTGTGCCGTACTTGCCGCCGAGGAATGTCTTGCGGTTGAACTTGTAGCCGAGCTCTGCCTGATAAGCCCACTCGCCGTTAGGCTGTGTGGCGTAAGGATAGAGCGAAGCTAAGGCGTATGTCTGCTGCATGGCGAACGCCGGCAGGTGGTTGATGAAGCCTGCTGTGCCGCTCTCTGTGCGGCGTGAGCGGAAGTTCATATTGTCCGAACGCTTTGCCTGCAGGAGGATACTCATGCCGCGCTGCGAGTAGGATGTAGAGAGCATCGTCACGTAGCCCTTGCGGTAGATATACGGGAAGTTCTTGTCGAACGTCGGGTCTTCGGTCTTCTGTGCGTATTCGCCGAGGATGCTGAATCCGCCCTTCTGCAGGTTGGCACGCACGTCGAAGGCGTTGGTGTTCTCTACGAAGTGCAGCTTGTGTGTGGCGTCGGCGTAGATGTCCTCCTTCTGGTGCTGGTGGTTTACGACCCACGATGCGCCGAGCGTGAGGTTGGTGCCCGACTGCTGCATCTTCTGCGACCACTCAGACACGCTGAGCTCGAGGTCGGCACCTGCTATGAGCGACTGTGTGTCCCAATAGCGGCGCTGTGTGCCTACTACAGCCTTTGCCTGCACGCCCTTGAACGGACGCACCATGACGCGACCGCCGAGCAGCGAGTTGTCGATGCCCAGCGAGCGCTCCTCGTATGTGCGGAGGATGAAGCCCGAGCCGAACTGCTCATAGAAGTTACCGAGTGTGAGCTCGGCGTTCTTCATCTTGCCCTTGATGTAATAAAACGGCACACCCCAGCCTTTGAAGTCCTTGTCAAAGCCTGGGAGCGGATGGTCGAGATATTCAAGACGCACGCCGGCGTCTACGTACTTCGAGAGGGCGTGAACCTCAGCGTAGGTGTTGTTCAGCACCTTGTCGTCGTAGGTTCCCGTACCAATCTTGTTGTCTTCCTGCGGAACGAGGAAGTCGGTCTGCAAGCTACCCGTAATCTGTACGTCGTAGTCTTTTGCTACCTTTATGGTCTGTGCGCTCGCTGTGGCTGCCGACAGACTGAGGGCAGCGAGAGCGAGCGTAAGCTTCTTGTTCATGTTAATGTTGTTAGGGTTGTTGGTGGGAGTGATAACTGCTAACTCGTCAATATGTCAACATGTCAACATATCAACATATCAACATGTCAACTCGTTTACTTGTTCACAAGCTTGCGTACTTCCTCAATAAGCTCTTCCTCAGCACCCTCGGTATATCCGTTGTGCTTAGACACGATCTTGCCGTTGCCGTCGCAAACGATAACGTAAGGGATGGTCTGTATGCCGAGCGCGCGCTTGAAGTCGCTGTTCGGGTCGAGCAGAACCTCATACTGCCAGCCGTGGTTGTCTACGAGCGGCTTCACCTTGTTGATGTTCTGTGCCTGGTCGATAGACACGGCGATAACCTTCACGCCAGTCTCTTCCTGCCACTCATCGTACACCTCGCTGATAGCGGTGAGCTCGCGGTTGCAGGGCTTGCACCATGTTGCAAAGAAGTCGATGATGAACGGTTTGCCGTTGTTTGAGAGTGTGTCCGTAGACACTGACTTGCCGTCGATGCTCTTAAGCATCACCTTCGGCAGCTGTGCGCTTGCGGTAGTTACGATACCGAGCAAAAGCAATGTTGCAAGTAATAATTTCTTCATAGTCGTAAGTATTTTGTTGCAAAATTAAATAAAAACCTTGTTGCGTGTGCATTACAAGGGTTAATTTTGTATAAAAAGGTGGATTTGAGGTGGTGATAGATGTTGTTGTGTTGAGGTGGTGAGATGTTGATATATGTTGAGA
>OMCT01000853.1_pt1 | contig 21051 bp, 15 predicted proteins | sample 1674301 | NCBI WGS metagenome assembly OMCT01 (sample SAMEA103958158, study PRJEB25191) | human gut metagenome
AGGAAATGACAGAGTCGGATTGGTGTTTGTCCGGGTATTTCATCCTTGGGCGGAGTGATTGGTGCTGGTGTCCCTATTCTTCGGTATTTTTTTCGTCGCTCCCGAACGGAAAGTAAAAAGTAATGGGCATTGCCGTCTTTCTATAGCTATCTATATAGTGGTAAATAGAAAAACCGGCCTGCAAATATCGGCGGAATGCTGAGTAGGGTTTTGTATTCCGTATAATGGTGTCGAATCGGGTGCGACAGGGTGGGAGTTTCAAAACCAGGGCAAGGACGGTTTTCAGAGATATTGGAAGGAACCCTTCGATAGCGGATGCTCCGTCACTTGTCGCTTGTTACTTCTCCTGTCATCTGCATCTATTATCTGTTGCCCGTTACTTGTGTCCCTGTTATTTACCTTCGTCACCTGCTGACTGTTTCAGCTATCCGTCGCTTGCCGTTGCTCGCCATTTGCCCGGTTGTACGCTGCCGGCCTTCTGTCCCCTGACTCATCGCCCGATTGCCTGCTACCAGCTTTTCCCGGTCGGTTGTTATCTGTAGTTGCCGCTCGTCACGTGCTACCAACTCTTCGTCGCTTGCTCTCTGCTCCCGTCGCTTGTTGTTCGCTGCCTGTCTTTCGTTACTCGCCATTTGCGCCTGTCACTCGCTTGCCGTTGCCTGTCTTTTGACCTGTTGCCTGCTGTCAGCACTCGTCGTCCGAGGGAGGTTTCTGTCGTGCGTGTTCGATCGTAAAACGAAACGATCCGACAAAACTTGTCGGAAGCGAGGTGTTTTAAGATGTTCTTGGAGTGTAGTACGAATGAAAAAAGGCTGTCTATATGTAGCAGACAGCCCTTTTTATTTTTGAGCGGCGAGCGGATTATTGTTCGGCCGACAGCCGGAGTTTGTCGCTGTTCCACTCTCCGCCGGCATCGGGGTAGAGAACCGGGCGCTCCTTTTCGAGGCCCTTGAGGTGGAGATAACCTTCGTAGAGGTTGATTCCGTTGGCGGAATCTTCGGCGAGCGAGAATGCTACGACGCACGGATGCAGTTTCGTGGTGTGGTAGCTCTCCTCGATACGGGCGATATAGGCCGCCTGCCATGCGGGATCGTTGCTGGGATTCCCTCCCTTGCGGCGGGACATACCGCTGCGGCTGGTGTTGATCGGAGCCTGTTCGACGACATAGAAGCCATATCGGTCGCAAAGGTCGTACAGCGCACCGGATACGCCGCCTGCCGGAAGCAGAATCAGGTTGTACCCCTGTTCCTTCCATTCGAGCAGTTGGCTCGGCGATACGGTCGTACCCAAGTCGGGTACGGCCTTGAGTGCTGCCGGATACCCGTTGATCGCCAACTGCCCCCGGGTGTTGCCGACGGTGCGGAAGCCGACCTTGAGTGATACGTACTCCGTATAACGGCCTTCGGTCTGTGTCTTGAGCCGCAGGGTGTAGAGTATCGGGTTGCGGGCGCTCCATACCATCGTATCGGGAATCTGGGCGACCAGACGCAGGGTATCTTCCCTGCGCATGTCGAGTTCGATCTCCTGGCTGCCGTATGTCACGACTTCGTCCTGCGGCGTCAGCAGTTCGTAGTGGATTTTCGCTTTCTTGGGATTCAGCGCGTCGGTTTTCACCACGATGCCTACCTCGCCGTTGAAGACGCTGCCGTTTCGGTACGTTTTGGTGAACAGGTCGCGGATGCGGATGGTCGGCTGGGAAAAGACGTAGCAACTGCCTAACGCCGGTTCGGAGGGATGCGCCCAACTTTCGAGTACGGCGCTTGCAGGATTGGACAGCACCTTGATCGTCAGATTATTGACCCCTTCCCGGACCTGTTTGGTGAAGTTGTAATCCGCCGGATTGCTCCCGTTCTGGCAATATCCCGCGACCTTCCCGTTCAGGCGAATTTCGTAAGCCGACGAAGCCCACTCCACATGCAGGAGCACCTGGCGGTTTACCCAGGCGAAGGGCACCGTGAATTTCGTGGAGAATTCCGTGCCGGCTTCGGTCGTCGTTTTTTCCCACTCTGCCAGCGGGGTGAAGTATTTGGAGGCTTCGCGCGATCCGGCGGCAGCCTCTTCCGCCGTCGGATAGACGACGAAAGTGGTGCGGGAAAGCTCCTTGCCTATCTCGACCGGCTCCGGCGAAGCGTAATCCTGGGCGCAGGCCATCCATGCGGAAGAGAGAAGGAGCAAGGTCAAAAGACTCTTCATAAGGCGATAAATTTTTTATGCGGCTCGGGCGGATGCGGACGAGTTGGACCCGCCGTCCGCCTTTCGCTGTTTAGTTAAGTAATAAGATACGATCGGCACTCTTTGTCTGCGAACCCGTACGTTCGCTCCCGCTTTGCGCTGTGCTCTGCGGCTTGGCGCTCTTTGTACGCGGGGCGATACGGATTCCGTCGCCTTTTCGTATATTTGTCCCTGTAAAGTTACTAATTTTTTCCGAATATGACTCCCGACTATCCCCGGCTCAATTTTCCTGCCGTCAAATTGCGGATTTCGCAGCGCGGGGAGCAGACGACCGTCTGGGACCCGCTTCGGGGAATCTACCTGGTGCTGACTCCCGAGGAGTGGGTGCGCCGTCATTTGATCGGGTTTCTGATTTCCCATTGCGGAGCACAGCCCATGCGGATCGTTCAGGAGTATGCCGTAGCGATGAACGGATCTCCGCAGCGTGCCGATGTGGTGGTCGTGGACGATCGGGCCTGTCCGCTGATGCTCGTCGAGTGCAAGGCTGCCGGGATCGGAATAGACCGTCAGGTGCTGGCGCAGGCCGTCCGGTACAATTCGGTGCTGGGGGCCCGTTACGTGGTCCTGACCAACGGCCTGGTGCACTATTGTTACGAGTATGCCGAGGGGCGATATACCCGTATGGACCGTTTTCCCCGCTTGTAAGTCATAGGCTTTATGCGGGCCTGATGCGCATGGATTTTTCCCGATACTTTTGCATTCGGATATATTTTGGTTAATTTAATCAAAATATTTGGGGGGGGGATTTTTATATTAGTTTTGTATAATCGGCAAAACGAGATGCGACGAAGTTCAGAACCAGATGCGACTTTTAGAGGGTTGAAGTAATCCAAAACGAAAAGCGACTGAAATTTCGCACACGCGCAGAATATATGTAAAGCAAATGCACGATCCGTTTACATATCGCGGGAAATATGTAAAGCGAATCAAGAAAACATACCGTTCGAATGGCGTTTAACTGCCGCTCGAACGGTTTTTTATTTCAAGATGAATCAATACCAGCTCCATCTATTCGCCTAAATACTCACCCTGGAACAGAGATGCCTGTGCCCGTTCCTCGTAGTTGCAGACCATCCACTCCTCTTGTCTGCGGCGATTTGATTTCGAGGCACTGATCGTCCGCTCGATACGATGGATAATCCATCCGTTCTTCCGGGCATACCGGTCGATCATATCGAACGGGAACATCGTGAGCATAAACTTTCCCTTGACGGTTTCAAGCAATTGCAAGAGTTGCTCCATATTCTGTTCGTTGAATGTATCCTCATAGTGTCCGCAATCGGAGTTCACATAAGGCGGATCGACGAAATGAAAGGTATCGGGAGCATCGTAGCAGTCGATCACGTCGAGAGCGTTTCGGTTCTCAATAGTCACTCGTTCGAGCCGCTGACAAAGCCGCTCTGTGAACTCATCCTTCGCGTTACGCAGTTTCTTGGTCATTGTGCCGCTGAAGTCATATCCAAATGTCCCGTCCATCATTGACGCAAACGACATTTTACAGAGCACCCATACGGCCCATGCCCGTTCGACGGGAGTAAAGAACTGCGGATAAGAGTTGATATGTCCGGCATGGGCGTGCAGGTCCCGGCTGTGTAGTGTTTTGTTAATCTCGTGTTTGAGGTCTGAATAGTAAACTTGCATACACCAGTAGAAGTTTGTCAACTCCATGTTGATGTCATTGATGATTTCAGCTTCGGAGGGCCGTTTGGCGAACAAGACGGCCGCACCGCCGCAAAATGCCTCTGTATAGATCTTATGCGACGGGATCAAAGGCAAAATGTGCTTGAGCATTGTCTGTTTGCCGCCATAGTAGGAAATAGGGGTTCTCATAGTTTGCTATTTTATTAAAATTAGTATCTTTGCGTATCTCATCTACATACCAGCCGTCCCCTGTACAGGAAACGACACAAAAAATTACTCGCAGCAGGAGGTTTTATCCCCCGGTCGCTGCGAGTAATCGTGCATTTGTTGGTATGTAGGTGAGATGACTGCTAACAAACCGGGGGATTTTTTGTGTCCTCCCCCGAAGGACTTTATTTGTCAGATTCGATGCTGACCGTCTACTTCGTCTTTCACTTTTCTGCCGACAACCGACGTATTCCATACATGGTCCATCGCAGCCATTAAAAATTCTTCAATTAATTTACGACTGTCTCCAATGGCGGTTCTCAAATCTTTGTCCAGGTCGTATGGTCGGTATCTCTCTTATAGACATACCCGTTTCGAATACGTAATCCGGCTTTTCCGATCAGGACTTCGAAAATATCTCCCGTGAATACCGCATAGTTGCTCGATCCTTTCACAACGGCTACTCCGTTGGGAGCGATCAGGTTCTTGCGGATGTCTTTCACGAAGTTGAATTGGGCGGCATTCATCGTTGCAGAGGCCGTAAGTTTTCCGGCTGCCGATGCTTCGACCGTAATCCGGATGTAGTACTTCTGGGCTGCTCCAGTGAAAAGATATGAAATCGTCTCGTCGATATTCAAATTCGTGTTTTGGGCTTCAGCCGTGCTGTTTCGGTACAGGGGATCGGCTTTCCCCGTCAAAGCGTTTACCACCTCGATCTTTACGCCCCCGCCGCCTCCTTCGGCATTGCCTGTGATGCGGCCTGTAATCCGGGCCGACATCTGTACTCCCTGTCCACAGGTAAACGGCGGACTTGATTCGTAAACATTTCGGATAAAAGGATTGCTTTGTCCCATAGCCAGTGCGCTCACTTCTTTCGTTTCTACGACACCCGGGACACTCGAAGCACCCAGGACCTGCGATACGGACGTAATTCTGTATGGGGTGAGTATGATTTTATCTCTGCTTGCGGCTGCATCGCTCACCTCTACGGAATCGCTTTTGACCTGCAGGATTCCGACGGTTCCTTTGGTTGCGTGTACTTCCCCGTCGGCGTGCACTCTGAACACGGCTTTTTTCCGGTTTGTATAGTCGGCTCCCGACCAGAAGGGCACATCGTCTTCCTGCAAGCCGCTCACGCCGGCCGTCACCTCGCCTTGCATGTTTTTCATCAACATTACGTTGGTCATCACCAGACCGCCTTTCACTTCGGTACTTCCGTCTTCCATAGCCTGCTTGAGGTACTCTGTCGATTTGATGGATTCGTCTATCGCTTCGTCGATCAAGTCCGACATGTTGCCGCTCAATTGATAATAATCGGCAAATACGTCTCTGAACTCTGTGCCGGTTATCTCGGATGTCGTACTCATATCGGCCAGCAGGGGCGCAAGGTAATCTTCGAGTCTCTTAAAATAGGCAGGGAAAGACCCCATGTCCACGCCATATTGGTCGGCCCTGGCCATTATACTCCAGTATTCACCCTGAATGCGCACCCATTCGTTGGCCACCTGCTGTTTGTCGGATGGCGTCAGGCTTGAATCCGAGGCGATGTAGTCCACATCCAGCTTCACCTGCTCAATCTGCGCCTGCACATCTTCTTCGGCCGTGATATATCCTGTGGGGGCCTTGTTGCCTTCCGTAAGCTGAATATCGTACAGGTAGATCGGGTTCCAGGTGACGACATAGAGGACTATTTTCTGCAAGGACTTGCCCGCTTTGGTCGTATAGACCGCTTCATACAGTTCGGATGCAGTCGGCGAAGGCGGCGTGGCCATAAATTGAAAGGTGTTATCGTCATAGACCGCGCAAAACATAACTCCCTGCTTGCTGTTGGGCTGCTTGATACGGGCCTTGAAGACATAGGACATACCGGCCTTGTAGACGATCTTACCCCCGAAGCAATCTTCAAAGGATGTAATACCATCGGCCAAAGGCGTGGCCACGCCTGCATTGCTCGCTTTATTGGCATCGATCCTCATGTATGCTCCATCCGTGTCCGTACCGGTCGTCACCACATCCGAAACACCCTCTTTGGCGCTGTTCCACGCATAGAGGAATTGTCGGGCTATATAGTTGCGGGCGCCGAACTGAAGATTAGCAATCTCGTCTTTGGCTTCGTTGGCTGCCGTATCATCGGTGTATTTAGATGCTTTGTCCCAATCCGAGCTCTCGAAATTACCCGTTGCACGGGATTCGATACAGCGCATGATGTCGCCACCTTCGCCCTGCGTCCAGATGTCACCCACATCGTAGGGTGTAGTCGGTGTTACGACGAATACACGACATTTGGCATCGGCCGTGTCCTGCGCCCGCGCCGCCTCTTGCAGGGCCTTTACCGCATCGCTGTCGGCGATCAGTGTCCATTTATAGGTTCCGTCCTCTTCTTTTACCCACCGCCACGATTTGCCCGCATCGGGGTTCGTCGTCTTGTCGCTCGATATGGTGAAGTGAATCTGCGGGTATTCCGCCGGAGTGATTTTGGCATTATCGGTTTTGCGGATGACAAAAGCTATGTAGGGATTGTCGCTTCCGACGGTATAGCTCTGGCTCCATACGTAACTTGCTATAACCGCTCCGGATGACGCTATCGGATTGTAACCCATCGTATAGCCTTCGCCCACCGACAATACGGCGCCTTTGGGTATTCCTCCGACCGGAGTTTTGAGCCGGATGCGGGTGCTGTCGGCGATTTTGATTTGATCCCAGGTCTTAATGCCGTCGATATAGGATGCACCGATGCTGCCCTGCTCCCAACAGCCTGCGTCCGTCGGGTCGAAATTCGCGGGCAGCGTATTGGTGAACGTGTCGCCGATATGGTTTTCCTGCTCGCCGTCCGCTATCCATGTTTGGGCCGGTTCATTGTAAAGCGAGGGGGTATAGGGATAAAACCAGTTTTCCACGACACCGTCCAGCCGTTTGTTGATCTCGGACAATTCGTCGGGCAGCGTGTTATCGATGTAATCCTTAGCCTGCTGAGCTTTGCGATCGGCGGAATTGGCAGTGGCCTGGGCTTCGGTGGCCGTCTGATCGATCTGTTCGATGTCGAACTCCTTCTGGAACTGTCCCGTTGCGGGGTCGTAGAGCTTGCCTTGCTTCCAGCCTGCCTCCGGGGTGAAGGCCACGCCGACGCCGTTGTCGCCGACCAGCCGGAACAGCTTGCTCCGGGTGTCCAGCAGCGCCTTCTTGTCCAGGCTGCTGATCATACCTTGCAGGTAGATATTATCCAGATAGGCCGAATAGCCCGACATCTGGATCCCGAAGACGGAGAGGTTCGTAAGGTCACCGAACTGCGCGGCGATATTCTCGGCCGTGAACTCCCAGTCGCTGACATTGCGGAGATAACGCTGGTAGGTGCGCGTCGAGTAGCGCGAGCTCCGCCGGGCGGTATTCGTGAACGAGCCGTAGGCTACGAAGGTCATCGATTCCATCGGATCGATCTGCTTGGTAAAGGTGGCCGACAGGGGGCGCAGCTCGTAGCGGAACCGCTCGTTGCGGTCGCCCAGGACCTCCGTGATACGGAAATAGACCGTTGCGAAGCCTGCGAAAGAGAAGTTGCCCCGGCCGTCGTCGGAATCTGCCGTCGCATTGTTCGACGGGTCGAAGTCGTGGAAGATACCCATGCAGATATCCCCGACAGCTACGGCGCCGATCTCTCCCTCTTCGAGTTTGAGCGTTACGAGCTTCTGCTCCTTGTCCACGCTCTCGATCACCCCGGCGCCCGGAGCGCTCCAGTCGTCCCCGACGCTGATGCCCACACGGTTGTACCGAAGCTCCGGAACCTCCAGAAAACGACGGATGAAGAGGCTCTCCAGCTCGCCGGCGCCTCGTCCGTCGATCTGTGCACCGAAGCCGGTGATGCCGCTGGCGAAGTCGCTTGTCCGGAATCCCTCGTCGAGTTGCTGCCGCTTAAGGAATCGGGTGATTCCTTCGACCGTACCTCCCCGGCGCTTGTTCAGAAATTCCCGTTCGCTCTTACGCGACGAATAGAGCGTCGTGTCGCTCGCCGGTGTTTCCTCCCACGATTTAATGATGTCAGGAAATTCCGATGAAACCTGCCGGGTTATCTGCGTCACTTCCGAAATCTGATTTTCGATGCGGGAAATACGGCCTGTGGAGAGGACATCGCTCATTTTAAGAGTCATGCTTCCGGGCTGAACGACGGAGCGACTGATCGCGACGATACGGATATCGCGATATCCGGTATCGGGAAAAAACTTGTCGCTTCCGAGCCGAATCCGTTGCCCTGGCTTCAAATCGAGGTTTCTTTTATCGACAACCGTAAAATCCGTCGATGCCTGGAACACGGATATATCTTTACGGCTGTCGGCCATAAAGGTATCTACCGCAGTTTTGAATTCCTGTTCGGCCGCAGGATAATAACTGTCCGGCATACTGATATTCCAGAGCACGTATTCGTTCCCGGGAGCCGGGACCAACGGTTCCGACGGCAACTGCATATCGTTGTCGTAGGGCCATTGGGTGATGATCTCGAATTCCTTCTTTTCCGAGTCGTAATTCACTTCGAACTCCCGTCCGCGAAGCTCTCCGGTCTGAAAGGTCACCCGTTTGACGAGGCCGCCTATTTCGTATTGATTGGGATCGAACGGAATGTCGGGATCGGTGAAATACCAGACCGTAAACGGCGAGCCGTCATCGCTTGTGCGCTCTTCGGACCGTACGGAACCGACCGTACCGATCCGGCGCGGATATATCGCATCGAACGCTTCCTGCTCGAAATATTCGATGATACCGAGGTGGGTATCCTGTTCGACGTACTTCGCCCCGTCGGGCAGTTGCAGCCGGGCATATCCGTACCGATCCGGATCGATGTTGCGGGAGGAGCCTACCGGGAAGAGCCGAGTGAAAAATTTCACGCCATCGGCCATGCTCCGTTCGATTCCTCCGGTCAATCCGTTGCCGTAAGACAACGGGACAGGCTCGCCGAACTCACAGCGGGATATGTTGAGCGTCATCCCGTCGAACCACCACTCCGTCCCGGCGGCAGACGACAGTTCCGAAAGAGCATCGGAGGCGTACTTTCCCGTATATTCGATATCGATGTACTCCGATACGACCACTTCTCCGACTTTCCATTCGGTCGTCCCCATTTTGCGGTTCATGTTAGCGATAATCAGCGCCGCATGTTCGCGTGCCGGTGCCGTGAGTGTCAGAATCGGATTGTCGTCATCATCCGGATTGACCATCAGGACCTGCGTGGTGAGTCCTTCGACCCCCGACAGTTGCACCGAGTAGCTCCATTCGCTGTCGCAGTTCATCTTCGGCTGATAACGTTCGAGAATCCAATAACGCCGTCCGAGGAAGTCCGCATAATCGTAAACTTCGAGCGTGACGCATTCGAAGGCCGTGAAGGAGAGCGAGAGGACACTCTCCTCCTGTATGCCGCAGGTTGCAGCACTGTTACTATCGGGAGAGGCCGTCAGCTTCAGATTCCCTTCTTTCGAATATATTTTGAGTTCCATTTTTTGAAGATTTGAACGTGACCTTTAGATCGACGCAGCGAGTTCGAATGTCGGCTTCGGCTCCCGGAATTTCACCGAGAAGGTCGCTGCGACCTCTCCCTTTCCGAATGGCGCCAGTTGTGAATAATCCGAAAATCCGGTCATATAAACCCGGAATTTCAGCCCTACGTCCGTCAGATGGAGCGCCAGCCACCCGTCGTCGCCCTCCTTGAGAAATTTCACGAACGAGGCGTAGCGCGTGAAGAACGAAACATCGTTCGAGGCGACGATGGCGAATCGCAGCGTGATATCGCGGGCTTCATAAGTCTGCGTCAGTATATCGGGCATACGGACACCGTCCTCCTCCTGAATGGAAACCTCCGCCTGCTGCTTGAGAGCCGGAGGTGCAAGCAGCGAATCGTAGTTGTCGTGTCTGTCTTCAGCGGTTTCCGCGAGGAAAGCCCCGAAACGGGCATATACATCCGTTTGGTTGATCAGCAACAGTCCTTCGAGTATTTCAGCCATAATCAGATCGCTTTTAATCCGTCGCGTTTTATGGTTTGCAACAGTTCATAGATTTGGGGTATCGGTTCGGTATTTTCCCGGATGGCATTCATCGCTTCGAGTGACCCTTTGAGAACCGGGACAATACCTTCGATGTTTTCGTCGATCTTCGCGGAATGGATCTGTACCGATGTGACCAGTCCTTCGACGCGGGAGAACGAATCCTGCGTTACGGTCTGAATGGCTCCTGCCTTACCGCTCTGCTGCGAAGTGCCGGCTTCCTCGTCGATTGAAAGTCCGTTCTCTTCTGCAATGCGGCGGAACTCTTCCCACAGACGATTGAAATCGTCCTGTTGCTCCATGGCATCCGAAACCAGCGATTTCATCGTTTCGCTCCATTGAGCGAACCGCTCTTCGTCGGAAAGGTCGCTCTGCATGACCTCTTCGATGCGTTTTTGGGCATCTTCGAATACCTTACCGAGCGTACTCGAATAGATCATATCCTTGGCCAGCGAGCGCAGGGCCTGCCCGACGCTGTCGGCAAAAGTATCCGCCGCATCGGTGCCGTTTTCGAAAGCATCCACCAAAGCATCGGTAAGCGTACGGCCCAGATCGCCGAAAATATCCTGCAAATAATCCCGGACCGCAGTCAATGCCTCTTCGTAGGTTTCCCAGTCGTCCACCATTTCGCGGAGCATCTCCTGATTCTCCCGTGCCAGGTGCTGGAAAGTTTCTCCGCCCTCTTCGACGAATTGCCGGAGCGCGTCCATATCGACTTCGCCATCCGTGAATAATTCGGGAAGCAGCGAACCGAGGGACTGATATTTTGCCGAGCGGAACCAGGTCGAGTGACGTGTCTGAACCTGCATGTTGGCGATCGAATCGGCAATGTTCTCCCAAGTTTTTTCATACCTGAACAGCCCCGAAAGTCCCGTGCCGGCTCCGCCTCGCCACTCTCCCGGCAACTGATATTTTCTTCCCCGCGCGAGAGGATTCTCTCCCGGACTTTCTCCAGCTCTTCAAGCGAGGTGCGCACTACATCGATATTTTGCTTGTAACGGTCGTACACCCGATCCCCGAAGATATTGTCGAATTCATCGGAGTCGATACGGCTGCGCTCTTTCATGATCCGAAGTTCTTCGTTGAACTCGCGGGCCAGACGAAGGTTGCGCTCCATCGAAGTTTCACCGCCCTCGAACAAATTGACAATAGTGGTCAGCGCACCGATACCGGCAGATATGCCTCCGAGAATTCCGGAGGCCATGCCGAGCGTGTTCGATGCGGCTTGAGCTTTCCGGTATGCCTGAACGGCATTGATGATTTGCAGGGTAGAGCCGGCGATATCTCCTGCGGTGGCGATGATGGTTCCTCCGGCTCCCCCGACGGCATCGCCGACCTCATTGAAAGTGCCGATAACGTCGGTCAATACGCGGTGAAGCTCCGTCCAGGAAGTCGTATCGGTAGTTTCCTGTTCCGTTTGGTTCTGTTTTTTCGCCAGTTGCTGTTCGGCCTTGCGGAGTTTGGCCCGCGCAACGGCGATGGCATTACCATCATCCGGCGTCTCGCTTTGCAGGTTCTCCAGCTCTTCCTGAGCTTCGATCACCAGGCTTTCCAGCTTTTTGACCGAGGCAGTGACGACCCGGTCGGCCCAGGCTTCGAATTCCGGGAACTGGCTTGCAAATTGTTCCGTGAAGTCGTCGAGCGCTTTTTGTTTGGCTTCCCGAGCGAGTTGCTGGGCCTCCGGATTTGAGGCAAGAGCGGCAATATCCTGATCGTATTTCCGGGCGATTCGCAGACGCCCCTGCTGGTAGGTTTCGTACTTCTCCAGCAACTTGGCGTATGAAGCCTCCTCTTTCTTATCGACATCCGCAAGCTCTCTGTCCCGAATTTCCGCAGCTTGGGCTATTGCAGCGGCCGTGCCGGCCATAAAGGTTTTCTCCGCATTCGAATCGATATCGGCCCCCGACTCCCGGAGTTTGCGAATCAGCGCGAGCGTCTGTTGTTCCTGCCGCTCATATTCCTGACGGTTTTTCTCGTAATTGAGGCGGATCGCTTCCCGTTCCCGGTCGAATTCGTTTTCAATCAACTCGACCCGCTGGTCGTCGAGGCTCTGCTGTTGGCGACGTACGGCCGCCTTATACTGTTCTGTGAGTTGGTCGATGGAAGTCGGTTCGGGATCGGTCGTCGTGCCGGACGGGTTTTCCAGCAACTGGGCCTGCTCCGCCACGGCAGCCAATTTCGTCCGCTGCTCTGCGAGGAATTGCAGAAATGCCCCGAGGTTGCCATCGAATTTCTCCTCTATCTCATCGATAATCTCTTCTCCTCCTTTGTTCTTCCTGATCTCTTCAAAAATCCTTTCCTGCCAGTAAGAAACACTTTCTTCTGCATCTGACAGAATGTCTTTCGCCTGTAAGAGATCTTTGCGTGTTTGGGGATCATAGCCTGGTTGACGCCATGATTTCGCATAGTAGGTTTTCCGTTTTTCAGCAACATCCTTTTGGGCCTCGAGGTATTTGTCATTAGCCTTTAGGAATTGTTCGATATCCGGTATGTTATTGAAGAACAGCTCTTGCTGTTCGATATCCACCAGGCTCTTGAAAGCCGCCTGTGCTTTGGCGTATTTGTAAATGTTTTTGATCAGCTCCTTGTAAGTGTCATTCGCTTGTCCGAGCATGATTTGCTCGTCGGAAAGATTCTTGAAATAACCCGAAAACTCCTCTTTGAGTTTGCGCACGGCTTCCCGGCGATCGTCTGTGGCGCGGGCATTATCCGTTGCGGCCCGGTAGAGAAGATTCAATTTTACGACCTCCTGCTGAGCGTTCCGGGCCCCTTCAAGCATCGTATTCTGAAAACGTTCAGTCGCCATGCGAGCGGTGTCGAGCGCCTTCTTTCCCCGAAACAGATTCGTCACCCAGTTTCCGATCTCCTTGCCGTACGCAACTGCCAAAGTAATACCCACAGTCAATAAAGTCTGAAAAGAGCCTACGGAGGAAAGTATTTGTCGCCATACAGGAATTGTTTTTTCACCACTGGCAGCCAATAACTGATTTTCGGCCCTGGTACGAGCTATTGCATCCCAAAGAATAGGATAATTATTCGAAACTGCCAGAAAATACAACTGTAATCCCATTGCCAGCGACGGTGATTCACGAATTATTTGCTGAATAGCCATATGTAGGCTATTATAGCTCCTTACGGCTGCCGGAGCGCTTGCAGGAACCAGATCGGTGCGTTTGGTCGCGGCTTGCAAAGCCTGGAGCTGCCGCTGCAACGCTTCTATCTGGCGGATGTTTTCCGTCTGATCCATTTCCGGCGTCTGGGCTATGACTTTCTGAAGTCGCACAATTTCATCCTTCAAAGCCTGAATACGGCCTCGCGCCTGCGCGGCATCCTTGTCCACGGCATCAATCCCGCCGGAAACTCCGGAGAGTCCCTGGCGGGTATTGTTCTTTACGAGGAATTCTATCTCGACGGGTTTCATTGCAAGTTGAGTTTCGATTGAAAGAGTTGTGCGGTATCGGGTTTTCCCGTTGCACTCCCGGCTTCCGTACATTCGGCCGGGACGCTTCGATAATGCGGGGCATCGGCCAGCATCATGGCCAGTGTCTGGAAATTGACCTTCCACAGAATGTAATGCACCGACCATCCTGTTGCGGAGGCAATTTGCCAAACGATTCCGAAGGGGCTATGGGAACTCTCGTAAACGGTTCTTAACTCCCCTTTCCTGCTCTTTTGGGGCGGCTCGCTTCGTACCGGAAGGGATCGATACTCTCGGCCGATTCGATAATACTCGTAAAATCCCGCGTGCCCCGCATTCTGCGGAACCAGCGCTGGGCTTCGATCCGGTACTCGGAGGGTACCTTCCACCGGATCAACCAGGCCACCACGGGGGCCAGCAGGAGTCCGGACAGATAGCCGCGACATATCGTCAGCGCAAGGATCAGCGAAAGGCGTTTGGCATGCCGGTCGAAAAAGGCACGCTCCTCGTCTTCGGAGAAAGCATCCCATTCCCGGGCCGTGATTCCCAACTTCAGGTAGTGGCGTACGATGCGCATCTGCCCTCCCAGGCAGGGGCGCCGCATCGTTACGCGCAGCACCCGCTCCCGGCCTCCGGGCAGGCGGAATCGGAGAAGAGGCAGCAGAATCCCCACATCGAGCAGAGCTTCCGCTGCCTCCAGTTCTACATTGCGTTTCATGGCTTAGGCATTGGGCTGCGAAAGCGATACGGTAGCTTTTGTTTCAGGATCGGACTCCAGGATGAATTCCAGTTGTCCGGAGCGGGGCGATTCCGTGGAATTGGCTTCGGCGATCACCGTGACGCGTCCGTTTATGACTTCCACCGAGAAGCCTTCGGGCACAGCACCTACCGAGAACGGACCCGATGCTTCGATATCGACCGGGAGGCTGCCGCCTGCCTGTTCGAAGGTCAGCGACGTCGGGTCGGCCTCGATGAAGGGCTCCGTCGGCAGAATCGAACCGGGCGAAGAGCCGTCCAGCGGGGCCAGGACCTTCAGTCCGAATTCGATGCCGAGGACGTTTTCGCCGCCCAAGCCGCCGCGAATCTTCGAGGCACGCAACGAAACGCGCTTGAGTTTGACGGTCTTACCCGTACCGGTCAGAATGCGCATATCTCCTTCGACACGCATCGAGCTGGCGGGCATTTGCCACTCCTCACCCGCGACTTTGCCGCCCATCAGATCGACGCAGTTCTGGGGAACCATTTCGATCATCTTTCCGGTAATCTCATTCGTCGCGGCTCGCGTTTCGATATCCAGCACGGGACTGGTCCGAATCTGTGCGGCCCAGAGTTCGACGGTCTGGGCGTCTTCACCGCCCCAGTCAAGGCCCTCTTCCGAAATGTTCCCCATGCGTCTGCCGTTGAAATAGACAGCGTCGAGCAGCATCAGATAGCCGTCGTTAGTTTGAATTACAGATCGTTTAGACATAATTAAATTGTTTTGAAAAGTTTTGCAAATAAGTTTGTTTTATGAGCCCACCAGCTGCCGAGACATCCGATAACGATTCCGAAAAGCATCCACCTTCCCCGATAGGCCGGGGACCGCGTTTGTTGTATTGCTGTTTCCGAAGATTGATGCCTGGAGACTTCGAGGAGTCGGTCGTATGCTTCCCGGGTTTCTGCCAGACTCTCCTTCAGAGAATCTGCATATCGGTCCTGCCGGGCCGAGGTCGCTTTGTAATATTCGACTCGTCGGGCAAGCGAATCGCTGCGTGCTGAAATGCGGATGGTATCCCCGTCACGCCGGGCTTCGAGCGTCAGCCGACCGTCACGGGCAACATAGGCCGCCCCCTCCGGCAGATTACGGAGGCTCTCCTCCGTCACCGTCACCGCTGCTGTCCGAAGCGGAATCGCCTCCGTCCGCAGCGCCCGCAGCACAGAGGTCTCCTCCGATCGAGAGTTCATTGCCGCTCGTGCGGTTTGCTCTACGGCGTTTTGTGCGCCGCGCTGCATGTGCGACACGGTATCCGTCCTGTTCTGTGTCCCTGTCGAGAGGAGCTTCTTCGTCGCAGTGCAACTTGCCAGCAGCAGGATGGAGAGCAGCAAAAAGAGTCTTGTCTTCATACGAATTTCGTTTTCCGATGGTCTTGCGGAGGCGCTCCACCTCTTTAGTCAGCCGGTCGATGCGTACGAGCATCTCTTCCTGGTTGGCCTTGAGGTCGATGTTTTCCCGCCGCAGTTGGATATTTTCTTCGAGAATCTTCTTGTTTTCGCCCGAAAGCAGGTTGATCGAACTCTGCAACTCTTTGAGAAAATCGTTGTTCTGTTTGCGGCGCGAGAAGATCCAGGTGAAAACGCTGCCGAGGAATCCCCCGGGAAGTGCGAAAGCGAGTATCTGCATCCAAATGCTGTCCATCGTTCAATCGGTTTTTGAAAGTTAGTTTACGCCCGTTCGATCATGCGTGCAATCTTCGAGATCAAATCCGCGTAGGCTGCGGGTTCTGCCGTACAGTACCCGGCCTTGGCGATCTCATAAGCGAAACGTGTTATGTCGTTACGATACGCCCAGGCTACTGCGTAGCGTTTGGCGGAAAGGACCTTCGCATGGTCGCGGATGCCCTCCTCCGGCGTGTCGTAGTCGCGGAACTTGCGATCGACCTCGTAACGGTAGCGTCCATCCGAAGTCCGGGTGATCGAATAAACCTTCTCGAATCGTCCGCTCTGCCGGTCATCCGAAAAGTATTCGAAGGTCCGTTCGGTTCGCCGCTTTCCGGTCCACTTATCTCCGGCCGTAATGCCGAAAAGATTATTTCCGATAGCATGATCGCCCCATCCGCTTTCGAGGGCGGCCTGCGCCGCAACAAACAGAGGATTCAACCCTGTTTCGGCGCAGACCCGCTCGATTGTCGGATAATAGGTGCGCTTGAAATCCGTCGGTTTCATGGCTTACTCGGTTGCGGTGCCGACCAGGGCCATTACACCTGCATTATCGCCGCGCATGATGCTGCCTCCGGCACGTACGAGGAAAGAGTAGACATCCCCATAATAGTCGGGCGCTTTCTCCTGCTCAAAAGCCTTGACTTCGCCCAAGGCGCGGCATACGGACTGATCGTGCCAGGCAAGGGCTGCGGCCAGGTCCGTGGCGGCACCGCTTTCGCCCCACCGCTTCGGAGCTTTATCCGCAGTGTAGAGCGTAGCTTGTGAACGCATCATGACGTTGAACGAGAAGAGTTTTCCGATGATGCCGTTCTGGGCATCCGCCGAGGCGAGGAATGCGGAGTTCTCATTGGCAGTGAGATCGCTCAACAGCTGTGCGTACATCTGCGCATCGAGCAGCAGGTAGCGACCCTCCTGGGGAATGTTCTCGCTGTTGAATTTCGTCATCAGCGTCAGAATATCCGCCCTGCAAAGCCCTTTTCGCCTGCCTGTCGCCGAAGGTGTGTAAGCATCCACCGGTGCCCCCGTGGTTTCGATCACACGATCCGAGGCAGGACTCCAGGCGAACAGAAAATCCTTGGCCACAGCCTCATGCAGGGCGAGCTTGTCCTGCCGTAATACGGACTCGCGTTTGTTGTACGACAGCTCGACCTTGTCGGCATCGGGGATCAAAACGGGATCCGTCGTGAAAGCAGCCAGCTCGAAAGTTTTGTCCGTGTCGGTACGCTGCTTTACCGTTGCGGGTAATGACGTTCGGTTCTTCTCGACTTTCGAAGCGGCACCTGCCTGCGGGATATGCACGATCTTTCCCGCTTCGACATACTCGTCGGCGTTGAACGCTTTCGAAAGGAAGCTGTTGGGAGCGAACAGACCTTCGACGATCGATTTCTCCCAGATTTCTTTTTGAATAGCCATAATGTTTTTTGTTTTTGATGAGTTCTACATGTTAGGTTCGGTACCGAAGGCCGCTTTGAACTTCTCACGGAAGAGTTCCGGCGCCTTGTCCCTGAGTTCAACAAGGCGCCCTGCCTTATCGAGTTCTTCCCACGACTTGTTTACAAGGTCGGAGAGTTCGACCGACTGCCGTCGTTCACCCTCACGGATAAGCGCTGTGACGGATTTGCGGTGCGGAATGGCTTCGAGGGTGGCTTTGGCACTCTCGAAATCCGTATCAAAGAGTTTCAGATAAGCCTCCTTGCCTGCGGTATTGATCCTTCCGTCGGCAATGGCTGCATCCACGAGGCGAATCGCCTCGGACTTCCGGATCTCCTTGTGCTCGGACTCCGCACGCGCTGCAGCATCTCTGAGTTCCTGATTTTCACGTGTTAGCCGGTCGTTGTTTTCGATCAGCCGGTTCACAGCGCCGATAACCTCGGCATCCTGTGCTGAGTCCTGCAACTTGAGGACTTCCTTCAAAGTCTTGTTCATATTCGAATCGATTTTTGAGTGATTGAGCCTGTCCATAAGCCGGATGACAGTCGAAGCATCCGTGAGATCGAGAGGTTTTCCCGTTTGACGGTCGAAAAGTACCAGGGCATTGTGATTGGCCCCGATCGTGACAATGGACGCTTCACGGGCTGTCCAGCGCGTCACGGTCGGAAGCGTCTGCCCGGGAAGTTTCAACTCTGCGGCGTCACTCACCTCTTCGGGAGGCCAGGCTCCCATAGAAGCCATGCGCAGGAATCCGCCTTCGACCTTGTCGGCAATCTTCACCGCCTCGTCATCCTTCTCGTCGAAGAGGGCATCGGCAAGGATCTGCGTACCTTCAATGCGGATGTTTTCCCAACGACCGATCGGAAGCTCCCAGTCCTTATGATTGAGCAGGATCACGGGGTTCTTGCGGAACTCCTCGAGATTAGCGCCGCTGGTGAGCATACGGAACCCGTAGGTATTGACCGTCTCGTCGTGCAACACGAATGTAAATCGTTTCATAAAAGCCATCATTTTTCGGCAAAATTGGATTGAAAACACCCGTTTTGCAAATTATATTGTATTGTTTTACAATTTATTACACTTTAATTGCACTTTGCATGCAGACCATTTATCCACAATTCGCTCCGTTCGGGTGAAGAGCTTACCTTTGGGGTGTAAAACAGAGATTTTTCATGACACAAGAGTTGGATAACAAGCAGAAGAAGGAGTGGGCGAAACTACTTTTCCTCACTACGGATCTCACCCAGGCCGAGATTGCCGTGAAGATCGGTGTCTCGAGGATTACTATCGTACGATGGGCCAAAGAGTGGGAGGGTCTCAAGTTGAATTTCCTCCAAACCCGTGAGGCACGGATCAAATCGACACTCATGCAACTTAATGAACTCGACGAAAGCATCGCGGCGCGTGAGCAGGGTGCACGCTATCCGACGGTCAAGGAGGCAGATATCCGGCGCAAACTCACCGCCGACCTCGAGGCGCTCGAACAAGAGGCCTCCGTGCGGGACATTGTCAATGTGTCAAGAGGTATTCTCGACTATGTCCGGGCTATTGACCTGGAGAAGGCCAAGATACTCTCGGACTATTTCGATTCATACATACAGGAACGGCTGAAATGGGTAAAGTAGATGACATGCGTGCCTGGAACGAATGGCGTGAATACCACCGTGCCCTGAAGCGCGACAAGGCGGTGGACAAACTCTCCCCTGTGGAGCGGATGCGGCGACTCGAGAAGCTCGAAAAGGATCCCGTTTCGTGGATGCTTTTCTTCTTCGCCGAATACACCCGGCATCCTTTCACTTCCTTCCAGAAGAAGGCTATCCGGCGGATCACCTCCAATCCGGAATGGTATGAAGTGCTCTCGTGGTCACGCGAGCTGGCCAAATCGACCATCGTCTTCATATGCATCATGTATCTTGTACTGACGAAACGCAAACGCAACGTGCTGCTCGTTTCCAACAGCCATGAGAATGCCACGCGGCTTCTGGATCCTTACAAGAAGTCCTTCGAACAAAATTCACTGTTAAAGGCTTACTACGGGGACCTGAGGGAGGCCGGCAACTGGACCGCCGACGAGTTTTCGCTGACCTCGGGCGCGGCGTTCCGGGCGCTCGGTGCAATGGAATCGCCGCGAGGCACCCGCAAGGATGCCTTCCGCCCGGATACGATTCTCCCGGACGATTTCGACACGGATGCCGACTGCCGCAATCCCGACATTGTAAAAAAGAAGTGGCAGTGGTTCGAGGAAGCCCTGATTCCAACCCGATCCGTGAGCGGCGACCTGCTGGTCGTGTTCTGCGGGAACGTCATTGCCCGGGATTGCTGTGTGACGCGGGCCGGGGCCAAGGCCGACCATTGGGATATTGTGAACATCCGCGATGCCGAAGGCCGCTCGACCTGGCCCGAGAAGAACACCGAGGAGCGTATCCGCCGCATCGAGCAGACCATTTCCACCAAAGCCTTCCAGCAGGAGTATATGAACAATCCGCTTTCCGAAGGCGAGGTCATCAAGGAGGTGATCTGGGGAAAATGTCCGCCGATGCAACGGCTCCAGTTCGCAGTGGCCTACGCCGATCCTTCTCCGTCAAACGCCCGCAACAAGGCATCGAGTTTCAAAGCGGATTTTCTGCTCGGTTACTGCGACGGGACATTCTACGTCTATACGGGATTTCTCGACCATGTCACCAACGACGAGTTCGTGGACTGGTTCTACAACCTGCGCGATTATGCGAGCGAACGTGTGCAGGTTTATTACTTCATCGAGAACAACAGCCTGCAGGATCCTTTCTATGAGCAGGTGTTCCTCCCAATGTTCGCCGCCCGCGCCCGCGAACGGGGATTCATCGGCATCACACCCGACTGTCGCTGTAAACCGCCGAAATTCGAACGCATCGAGGGAAACCTCGAACCGTTGATCCGCCAAGGGCGCCTGGTACTGAATATCGACGAACGAGAGAATCCGCACATGAAACGCCTCGAAGAGCAGTTCCTGCTGCTCAACCGACAAATGAAATCTCCGGCCGACGGCCCTGACTGCATCGAAGGAGGCGTATGGATCATCAACCAGAAGATCTCCACGCTCAACGAGGGATCCTATACCATCGGTCAACGAGTACGCGCATCAAAACGTTTCTAATATGGCTTTTCTGACACCTGAAGAGTTGCAGACGCATCTCTATAAAGAGAATATCGAAACCATCGCCCGAGAGGACGATGCAATCGTGGCCGCGGCTATCGATGCCGCCATTGAGGAGGCCTCGGGGTATCTCGGGGCTTATGACCGTAAGAAGATCTTCGGCACCGAGGGTGACGAACGTAACGCACTGCTGTTAATTTTCGTCAAGGACATCGCCGTATGGCACTTCATCAACCTGTGCAATGCAGGAACGGATCTCCAGCTCCGGCAGGATCGCGCGGACAGCGGCTTCGTCGCGCGGCTCAATGCCGCGCCGCTTCACCGCGTAGCCGATCGTGCGGTAGATCGCGCCGGTATCCACATACAAAATGCCGAGCTTCGCCGCGATCGCCTTGGCCAGCGTGCTTTTCCCCGCGCCGTTGCTGCCGGTGATGAAAACGAACTCTCCCTGCTTGATCTCCAGACTGACGCCCTCAACGCCGGTCTCATAGCGTCTGCCGCTGCGGTTTCCGCGGCGGTTCTTATAATATTTTGATACATTTTCCAATGTG
>OMCT01000856.1_pt1 | contig 21006 bp, 17 predicted proteins | sample 1674301 | NCBI WGS metagenome assembly OMCT01 (sample SAMEA103958158, study PRJEB25191) | human gut metagenome
GCGGCACGATTCAGTGGATTTGTCCGAGTCCGTATCGGCCTCATCATGGGCGCAAAAACTTGTTTCTGGGCATGCTAACAAGCGGCTGGCGCGATTGCTGATTGCCTGGACGCTGGAACAACAGCAACAGGAAAATAGCGCGGTGCTGAAATCGCGGCGGCGAATGTTCCATCACCAGATTGAACGTGGCAACCCGAGACGGACATTTACAGGGATGGCTTTTATCGAAGGATAATGAAGGATGAAACTGCCGGAAGGCGATTAAACGCCATCCGGCAGCAAATCAAATAATTACTTCGCCGGAATTTCTTTCAGCAGCTCAGTCAGCAGTGTCCAGTAATGACCTACGCTTTCGATGTGAACTTGCTCATCCGGAGAGTGTGGACCGGTGATTGTTGGCCCGATAGAAACCATGTCCATTTCCGGATACGGTTTTTTGAACAGACCACATTCCAGGCCCGCGTGGATAATCTGGATGTTCGGCGTCTTGTTGAACAGACGCTGATAAGTTTCACGTACCAGATGCATCACCGGAGAATTAGCGTCCGGCTGCCAGCCAGGATATGCGCCTTTCGCTTCGGTTTTCGCGCCAGCCAGTTTACCCAGCGAATCCAGCATGCTCACCACGTAGTCTTTACCGCTGTCGATCAGAGAACGGATCAGGCAGTGAATTTCTACGTTATTGTCAGTCATGGTCACCACACCGACGTTCAGGGAGGTTTCCACCACACCTTTTGCCACATCGGAATTGCGGATCACACCGTTCGGGGTGGCGTTCAGCAGACGAATAAAGGTATCGCGAGATTTCGCAATCAGGGCAGCTTTATCGTTCGCAACAGAGTCCAGCAGCAATGCCAGATTTTTCTCTTTCTCTGCCAGCTCGTTTTTCAGGATCTCCTGATAGGTATTCACCAGAGATTTCAGGGCGTCGACTTTATCAGCTGCGACAGCAATGGTCGCAAAGGCTTCACGCGGGATGGCGTTACGCAGTGTGCCACCGTTGAAATCGATAAGGCGCAGGTCCAGCTCTTCTGCATGACCCGCCAGGAAGCGCACCAGCAGTTTGTTGGCATTACCCAGGCCAACGTGGATTTCACCGCCGGAGTGACCGCCTTTCAGGCCTTTTAAGGTTAACTTGAAGGTTTCAAAACCAGCTGGAACCGCTTCACGATCTAAATGCAGGTTGGAGGTGAAGTCGATACCCCCCGCGCAACCCATGTAGATTTCACCTTCCTCTTCGGAGTCGGTGTTAATCAGAATATCAGCCTGCAACCAGTTGCTCTGTAAGCCAAAAGCACCATCCATACCGGCTTCTTCGGTCATGGTCAGCAGCACTTCCAGCGGGCCGTGAACCACGTTTTCGTCAGCCAGAACAGCCAGCGCAGACGCCATACCAATGCCGTTATCCGCACCCAGCGTGGTGCCGCGCGCTTTAACCCATTCGCCATCAATATAAGGCTGGATAGGATCTTTAGTGAAGTCATGCACGGTGTCGTTATTTTTCTGCGGCACCATATCGAGGTGGGCCTGCAAGACGACTGGTTTACGATTTTCCATACCTGCGGTAGCAGGTTTACGAATCAGGATATTACCTACCTGATCGCGTTCGACATGGAAACCTTTCTCTTTTGCCCAACCAACAATGTATTCAGCGAGTTGCTCTTCATGATAGGACGGGTGAGGAATAGAACAGATTTTGGCAAAAATATCCCACAGCGGCTGTGGAGATAATTGAGACAGTTCAGACACGTTAAGTCTCCTTGTCGATCACCCGCAAAACAGTATTGCAGGTCACAGGGTTAGCAGAAAATGTTGTCAACACAAGACAGGCTTGCGAGATATGTTTGAGAATACCACTTTATCCCGCGTCAGGGAGAGGCAGTGCGTAAAAAGACGCGGACTCATGTGAAATACTGGTTTTTAGTGCGCCAGATCTCTATAATCTCGCGCAACCTATTTTCCCCTCGAACACTTTTTAAGCCGTAGATAAACAGGCTGGGACACTTCACATGAGCGAAAAATACATCGTCACCTGGGACATGTTGCAGATCCATGCACGTAAACTCGCAAGCCGACTGATGCCTTCTGAACAATGGAAAGGCATTATTGCCGTAAGCCGTGGCGGTCTGGTACCGGGTGCGTTACTGGCGCGTGAACTGGGTATTCGTCATGTCGATACCGTTTGTATTTCCAGCTACGATCACGACAACCAGCGCGAGCTTAAAGTGCTGAAACGCGCAGAAGGCGATGGCGAAGGCTTCATCGTTATTGATGACCTGGTGGATACCGGTGGTACTGCGGTTGCGATTCGTGAAATGTATCCAAAAGCGCACTTTGTCACCATCTTCGCAAAACCGGCTGGTCGCCCGCTGGTTGATGATTATGTTGTTGATATCCCGCAAGATACCTGGATCGAACAGCCGTGGGATATGGGCGTCGTATTCGTCCCGCCAATCTCCGGTCGCTAATCTTTTCAACGCCTGGCACTGCCGGGCGTTGTTCTTTTTAACTTCAGGCGGGTTACAATAGTTTCCAGTAAGTATTCTGGAGGCTGCATCCATGACACAGGCAAACCTGAGCGAAACCCTGTTCAAACCCCGCTTTAAACATCCTGAAACCTCGACGCTAGTCCGCCGCTTTAATCACGGCGCACAACCGCCTGTGCAGTCGGCCCTTGATGGTAAAACCATCCCTCACTGGTATCGCATGATTAACCGTCTGATGTGGATCTGGCGCGGCATTGACCCACGTGAAATCCTCGACGTCCAGGCACGTATTGTGATGAGCGATGCCGAACGTACCGACGATGATTTATACGATACGGTGATTGGCTACCGTGGTGGCAACTGGATTTATGAGTGGGCCACCCAGGCGATGGTGTGGCAACAAAAAGCCTGTGCGGAAGAAGATCCGCAACTCAGTGGTCGTCACTGGCTGCATGCGGCTACGTTGTACAACATTGCCGCCTATCCTCATCTGAAAGGAGATGACCTGGCCGAGCAAGCGCAGGCTTTGTCAAACCGCGCCTATGAAGAGGCCGCTCAGCGTCTGCCGGGCACCATGCGGCAGATGGAGTTTACCGTACCCGGCGGTGCGCCCATCACCGGCTTTTTGCATATGCCGAAAGGCGATGGCCCGTTCCCGACAGTATTAATGTGTGGTGGTCTGGATGCGATGCAGACGGACTATTACAGCCTGTATGAACGTTATTTTGCGCCGCGCGGCATTGCGATGCTGACTATTGATATGCCGTCGGTGGGCTTTTCTTCAAAATGGAAGCTCACCCAGGACTCCAGCCTGTTGCATCAGCACGTCTTAAAGGCGCTGCCTAACGTACCGTGGGTAGATCACACTCGCGTCGCGGCCTTTGGTTTCCGTTTCGGCGCTAACGTTGCCGTGCGTCTGGCATACCTTGAATCGCCGCGTCTGAAAGCGGTTGCCTGTCTTGGTCCGGTAGTTCATACCCTGTTGAGTGATTTTAAGTGCCAGCAACAGGTGCCGGAAATGTATCTTGACGTTCTGGCGAGCCGTTTGGGGATGCATGATGCTTCCGACGAAGCGTTGCGCGTGGAGCTGAATCGCTATTCATTAAAAGTGCAAGGATTGCTGGGACGTCGCTGCCCAACGCCAATGTTATCAGGCTACTGGAAGAACGATCCGTTCAGCCCGGAAGAGGACTCACGCTTAATCACCTCATCATCTGCTGACGGTAAATTGTTAGAGATCCCATTTAACCCGGTGTATCGGAATTTTGACAAAGGTCTTCAGGAAATCACCGACTGGATTGAAAAACGATTGTGTTAAAAATTTGCTAAATTTTACCAATTTGGTAAAACAGTTGCATCACAACAGGAGATTGCAATGACGTTACCGAGTGGACACCCGAAGAGCAGATTGATCAAAAAATTTACCGCACTAGGCCCGTATATTCGTGAAGGTAAGTGCGAAGATAATCGATTCTTTTTCGATTGTCTGGCTGTATGCGTCAACGTGAAACCGGCACCGGAAGTGCGTGAGTTCTGGGGCTGGTGGATGGAACTGGAAGCGCAGGAATCCCGTTTTACCTACAGTTACCAGTTTGGTCTGTTCGATAAAGCAGGCGACTGGACGAGTGTTCAGATAAAAGATGCCGAAGTGGTTGAACGACTGGAGCACACCCTGCGTGAATTTCACGAGAAGCTGCGTGAGCTGCTGGCGACGCTGAATCTGAAGCTGGAACCGGCGGATGATTTTCGTGATGAACCGGTGAAGTTAACGGCGTGAGTGAAATGTGCCGGATGCATCACATCCGGCAATATCCATTAAAACTGATAGGTCATGCCAACCGCGACAATATCATCATTATTGATGTTCAGCTTATTATCGCTATCCAGTTGGTTGATTTTATAATCAACAAACGCTGACATATTTTTGTTGAAATAATATGTAGCACCGACGTCGATATAATTGACCAGATCTTCATCACCGATACCTTCAATATCTTTCCCTTTCGATAAGACATAACCCAGGGATGGACGCAGACCAAAGTCAAACTGGTATTGAGCGACCGCTTCAAAGTTCTGTGTCTTATTGGCAAAGCCGCCAGTTATTGGCGTCATTTTGCGTGTTTCAGAATAGAAAGTTGCCAGATAAATATTATTGGCATCGTATTTCAGACCTGTTGCCCATGCTTCTGCACGCTTGCCTGTGCCACGGCTTTGCAGGTTCTGCTCGTTAGTGCGATCGGAGTTGGTATAGGCCCCACTGATGGCGAAATCGCTGCCACCAAAGTCATATGTCAATGACGTACCGAAGCCATCGCCGTTTTGCTTTTTAACGTCGCGGTTTTCGTTTTTCCCTTGATATTGCAGGGTTAAGTTCAGGCCATCGATAACGCCGAAGAAGTCGGTGTTACGGTAAGTAGCCAGACCGCTGGCGCGTTTGGTCATAAAGTTGTCGGTCTGCGCCGAGGAGTCGCCACCAAATTCCGGGAACATATCGGTCCAGGCTTCCACGTCATACAGCGCGCCCAGGTTACGACCATAATCGAAAGAACCCAAATCTTTATATTTCAACCCGGCAAAAGCGAGACGCGTTTTTTGCTGTGCAGTATCACTCTCCGCTTTATTACCGGCAAACTCCGCTTCCCACCGACCATAACCCGTCAGTTGATCGTTAATTTGTGTTTCGCCTTTAAAACCAAAACGGATATAACTCTGGTCGCCATCTTTACTGTCGTTATCACTCATATAATGCATGGCTTTAACTTTGCCATAGACATCCAGTTTATTACCGTCTTTGTTATATATTTCTGCGGCCTGTACGGATGCAGATGCCACAATGCCCATCACCACTAATGCCAGAGTGCTCTTTTTCATTTTCATTCCTGATTTTAATTAACGCGCGAATATTCAGCGGGAGAGTCCCGTTGAAAACAGGAAAGTTTTTAACCTGAGATTGTTAAAGATATATTACAGATTAATAATATTCTTAAAATGTGGTAATTTATTAAATCTGTAATAAAAGCGTAAACAACTGCCGCTACGCTTGCTGATCCCGCGCAACAAAACACCATGCTTTGCTCGCAGATGGTTGGCAACCGACGACAGTCCTGCTAAAACGTTCGTTTGATATCATTTTTCCTAAAATTGAATGGCAGAGAATCATGAGTGACAGCCAGACGCTGGTGGTAAAACTCGGCACCAGTGTGCTAACAGGCGGATCGCGCCGCCTGAACCGTGCCCATATTGTTGAACTCGTTCGCCAGTGCGCGCAGTTACATGCCGCCGGGCATCGGATTGTTATTGTGACGTCGGGCGCGATTGCCGCCGGACGTGAGCACCTGGGTTACCCAGAACTACCAGCGACTATCGCCTCGAAACAACTGCTGGCGGCGGTAGGGCAGAGTCGACTGATTCAACTGTGGGAACAGCTGTTTTCTATTTATGGCATTCACGTCGGGCAAATGCTGCTGACCCGTGCTGATATGGAAGACCGTGAACGCTTCCTGAACGCCCGCGACACCCTGCGTGCGTTGCTCGATAACAATATCGTTCCGGTAATCAATGAGAACGATGCTGTCGCGACTGCAGAGATTAAGGTCGGCGATAACGATAACCTTTCTGCGCTGGCGGCGATTCTGGCGGGTGCCGATAAACTGTTGCTGCTGACCGATCAAAAAGGTTTGTATACCGCTGACCCGCGCAGCAATCCGCAGGCAGAACTGATTAAAGATGTTTACGGCATTGATGACGCACTGCGCGCGATTGCTGGCGACAGCGTTTCAGGCCTCGGAACTGGCGGCATGAGTACCAAATTGCAGGCCGCGGACGTGGCTTGCCGTGCGGGTATCGACACCATTATTGCCGCGGGCAGCAAGCCGGGCGTTATTGGTGACGTGATGGAAGGCATTTCCGTCGGTACGCTGTTCCATGCCCAGGCGACCCCGCTTGAAAACCGTAAACGCTGGATTTTCGGTGCACCACCTGCGGGTGAAATCACGGTAGATGAAGGGGCAACCGCCGCCATTCTTGAACGCGGCAGCTCCCTGTTGCCGAAAGGTATTAAAAGCGTGACTGGCAACTTCTCGCGTGGTGAAGTGATCCGCATTTGTAACCTCGAAGGTCGCGATATCGCCCACGGCGTCAGTCGTTACAACAGCGATGCATTACGCCGTATTGCCGGACACCACTCGCAAGAAATAGATGCAATACTGGGATATGAATACGGCCCGGTTGCCGTTCACCGTGATGACATGATTACCCGTTAAGGAGCTGGCCGATGCTGGAACAAATGGGCATTGCCGCGAAGCAAGCCTCGTATAAATTAGCGCAACTCTCCAGTCGCGAAAAAAATCGCGTGCTGGAAAAAATCGCCGATGAACTGGAAGCACAAAGCGAAATCATCCTCAACGCTAACGCCCAGGATGTTGCTGACGCGCGTGCCAATGGCCTTAGCGAAGCGATGCTTGACCGTCTGGCACTGACGCCCGCACGGCTGAAAGGCATTGCCGATGATGTGCGCCAGGTGTGCAACCTCGCCGATCCGGTGGGGCAGGTGATTGATGGTGGTGTGCTGGACAGCGGTCTGCGTCTGGAGCGTCGTCGCGTACCGCTGGGGGTGATTGGCGTGATTTATGAAGCTCGCCCGAACGTGACGGTTGATGTCGCTTCGCTGTGCCTGAAAACCGGTAACGCAGTGATCCTGCGTGGTGGCAAAGAAACCTGTCGCACTAACGCTGCAACGGTGGCGGTGATTCAGGACGCCCTGAAATCCTGCGATTTACCGGCAGGCGCAGTACAGGCGATTGATAATCCTGACCGCGCGCTGGTCAGTGAAATGCTGCGTATGGATAAATACATCGACATGCTGATCCCGCGTGGTGGCGCTGGCCTGCATAAGCTGTGCCGCGAACAGTCGACAATCCCGGTGATCACAGGCGGTATAGGCGTATGCCATATTTACGTTGATGAAAGTGCAGAGATCGCTGAAGCCCTGAAAGTAATTGTCAACGCGAAAACTCAGCGTCCGAGCACATGTAATACGGTAGAAACGTTGCTGGTAAATAAAAACATCGCCGATAGCTTCCTGCCCGCATTAAGCAAGCAAATGGCGGAAAGCGGCGTGACATTACACGCAGATGTAGCTGCGCTGGCGCAGTTGCAGGCAGGCCCCGCGAAGGTGGTGGCTGTTAAAGCCGAAGAGTATGACGATGAGTTTCTGTCATTAGATTTGAACGTCAAAATCGTCAGCGATCTTGACGATGCCATCGCCCATATTCGTGAACACGGCACACAACACTCCGATGCGATCCTGACCCGCGATATGCGCAACGCCCAGCGTTTTGTTAACGAAGTGGATTCGTCCGCTGTTTACGTTAACGCCTCTACGCGTTTTACCGACGGCGGCCAGTTTGGACTGGGTGCGGAAGTGGCGGTAAGCACACAAAAACTCCACGCGCGTGGCCCAATGGGGCTGGAAGCACTGACCACTTACAAGTGGATCGGCATTGGTGATTACACCATTCGTGCGTAAATAAAACCGGGTGATGCAAAAGTAGCCATTTGATTCACAAGGCCATTGACGCATCGCCCGGTTAGTTTTAACCTTGTCCACCGTGATTCACGTTCGTGAACATGTCCTTTCAGGGCCGATATAGCTCAGTTGGTAGAGCAGCGCATTCGTAATGCGAAGGTCGGAGGTTCGACTCCTCTTATCGGCACCATTAAAATCAATAAGTTACACATCATTAGTACCTTCCTTATTTTTTGACTGGGACAAATTTGGGACCGATGGGTTCAGGACTGAGTCTATTTGCCGTGCGTGTTCGGTAAGGTGATTAGGCGCGAGGTGAGCATATCGACGAACCATTTCGATAGACTCCCAGCCTCCCATTTCTGAAAATGCAAGAAGAGAAACACTGGACTGAACCAGCCTGCTTGCCTTTGCTATCAAAGTACCTTGAAGGCCAGATGATTTCTGGCGATATTTACAGCGCTTCCGCAATGAGTTTTTCTCTGTGCCGCCAGAGGCGTTCCCCGCTTTTTCAGCACCGCAATAATGTCGGCGGAATGCCAGTCCTGTTGCATCATGCGGCCACCTCGCTGATAAATTTTACGCCGTCGGCGGTACGCAGCCAGCGTGGGGCTTTGAGTCCTTCCGTGAAATACCAGACCAGCTCACACAGCAGCCCGGTCAGGGTTTGCTCCATTTTTGGTTCCGCCGGACGTTCCAGCAGAAGCTGGAGTAGTGCGAGGCAGTATTCGCACAAGGAATCAGGTTCGGAAATAAAGTGCTCTGGTGTGGCGGGAAGGGTATCCACGGTCAGGCTTTCGGTAAGATGCGGTGGGATGGGGTCGTGTAGTGTGGGTTGCAGTAGCGCAAGAGCCGCGTGAAGCCGCCCGCAGAGCGCCAGTCGTAGCGCTGGATCGTCGGTTTCAATCAGGGTTTCGGCAAAGCGGGCGCAGTAGTCAGCAAGGACAGTGAAATCCGTGGTGGCATTGAAGGGGACGGTCAATAGATCGAGTAAATCGCTGTCAGTGGTGAGGATTGTAGCCATAGGGCAACCTCCGATAAGTGGGTGTTCAAGCCACCACCGGAGAGGCTAATCTCGCGGGTGGTGGAACCGGGCAGGGTTAGCCTTACCAGCCTTATCGGACACTGGCGCGTCTTGCGACGCCCCCGCCCGGCCCACCATTGAGATGTAACCGTGCGAACAACACAAAAAAAGACGCTGGCGCGTCATGTGTCGCCGATAAGATTTCTTCAGGAGGCTAATCCCGACGCCTGATTTTGCAGGCGCGGGAGAAAGATACTGCGATTGGTCATGAGTGGCAAGGGCTACATCATGTTTACCAACATCTCACGCAAAAATACCCTGATTATTAATAGCGAAAATCAGTTTCTTATTTTGGCGGTAGCTTTTTGCGGTTCTTTGCCAACTGGAATCCTTCAGGTAACGGTTTGAATTTATCGCCGCCTTTAGGCCAGCGTTTTGCCCTGCTCTGAAATGCCCTTAACGAGTCGATATCCAGCGTTGCAGCGACCACAAAGTCATTATCACCGCCCTTCACACGAGCAATATCACGCATAAAGGGTTCTTTTGCCGGGGAACGTACGCGACTATCGCCGTATTTTCGGTTATTCACTAAAATAGTATAGGCATGAATATCCAGCGCTGCTGATTCAATCAACGATGCAAACGTATCTAGATCTTTATTCCAGCTCAATACCATTAATGCATCGAGTGCGCCCTGAAAACGGATCCTCGCTTTACTATTCTGGAGTTCAGAGCAAATCATAACGCCAAAATTGACGCCGTGATGAATATATACCGGCTTACGTTGTTTAACATTAAGTGTCGAATCCCAAGACTTACCATAAATTGAAAATAATGCCTCATCTTCACCTACGGCGGGTTCCAGCTTGGGTTGCCATATTTTGACACTCGCTGGATAGCCGAGTCTGTTATCTGAAAGGACAAGTACGGCCTCACTCTTCAGTTGATTATCGTCTAAGTGGCGGTATTCTGTTCCCGCAATTAGACTGATACCCGCCGAACTCAAACGATCAGCAATACTGTTAACCCAGCGTAACGGGATTGAAAGCTCAGGGAATAAAACATAATCAGGTTTAGGAGATAGTTTCAATGTTGCATTAACCAGTTCAGAAATCCGCTGGTACCTTGAACGGGACAAGTTAGATTTATTGCAGGCCATTTTAGCCCAGTCGTCCTCCTCTGTTTTAATGCTGGTTAGCGCAACGACAACTTTATGTTTCCTGTCTGTGCCAATATGAATGAATTTCTTAGGCCGAGCTTTTTTTGTCGCTTCATCTGAGTCCTGCTCCGATGCTAGCAACGTCGGTTTGATCCATACTCCGCGTAATGCTTGAGTATATTTTGCCCAAATGGTGGACGGTCTCTCATCTGGTTTTTTGTCGGATGTGGAGGGTAATCCAACACATTCGGGGGCCAGTTCTGATATTTCAGCGGGTGTTAAAGGACGTGTAGGGAAAATGTAAGGTAGGTAACTTTCGTTCTTACGATTTCCTTTAGCCACTTTTTCCAGTCGGGTATTCTTGGTTGATTTCAAAAATAGCTTAATAACGTCAATATCAATAAGCGATGAGTCGCTCATTAATTTCAGTATTTTAACTTCTTTTTTACTATCACGCTGATTAACAAGTTTTTCTGCCGACTGACTCTTTACGATCTGTTTATAAGGTTCCTTTGCTAAATCAGCTCGAGCTACCAATGGCGCTTTTAAATAAAAATCTGCTGAATCAAAGCGAAGATCCAGTAAATCCTTTAGATTCGTCAGACTTTGTGAAATATGATTAAAAAATGTATCCGCAAGGCACTCTTCTTTCTTTGAACGTTTATCAAGAAATAATCTGTCAGGACTGTAATATCGTGTCGCTGCATCAACAAATAGCCAGCTTAATGTGCCTTTTATACAGCGCCAAAGATCATTTACTGCTCGAGTTTTGCAACCATTTATATTCACTTCCTTACCTGAAGTAATCACCGATGCCAACAGGTTGATGGATTCGTAAGCTTTAAGTACAATTTTTTCCGCGTGCTGCCATTCATTCATACTGATAGCAAAGCCAAGCAGCCTTGGCAGATAACTAAAATGTGCAAATAGATTATCAGCCCTAAGAATATGGTTGTAGGCAAACTGATAAAACTCTTCCCGCTGTTCTTTCCATTCACTTGGAGGCAGATCTCGTGCCAGTGTTTCAACGTAGCGTAATTGCAGTGACCAGCCCAAACGACGAATGGTTAATCCATCCGCACGGCGCAGAGTATCGGCATTTTCACCTACACTACCGGCAGCGGAAAGGACTTTAGCTGCGGTGGAGTGTTCCAGTTGATCCGGTGAAGGCATCAAGCGGTGTTCACTAGAAAGCTCGTAGATCTCCTTTTCGATACTGTCGAGCAGGTCTATTCCAGCCCTCCCTTGAAGCACGAAAAGTTTTTGCTTATCGGATTGTAACTGGATGGTGGTCTTACCCTGGAAATGCTCGCCCTGCTGTATTTGCCATATTTGTTTTTGCTCGTTTTTCAAATAAACGCAATCATTGCCAAGCCTATCTTGCAGCAATAACATAAATTCGTGATTATTAGTAATTGTCCCTGTATCGCGTATTACAAGGAACATATCATCGACATAACGACCGTAGTGAATTGGTGATAGTTTTTCAATGACTAATTTATCCCAATGGTGTAGCAATATATTTGAAATGATCCGACTGGCTGTTAATCCAATGACCAGACCACCATTAATAACAGGTGTTTTGTACGCTATTTTCTTTCCAAATGCCGCTGCGCCGTCAGACCAGTGCTTTAAGAATACTGCTAACTGTGCAGTAAACGCTTTTTCATCCTCAGTCAGTTTTATGTTTAGTGTGTTATAGAGATCATCAGAGGTTATAGCCAGTGGATCAATAAAATGATAGTAACTTTTTAAATCCAGTGAGGCGGCGATAATGTCACGATCTTTTTCCAACTCGTCACGTATAGCTTTTAAGCCATCACCACGCCATTTTTGGTAGGGCTGGAAGTAGGGGCTAAAAGAACCCACGGCACTGATATGGAATGGATTATCCTGCTCATTGCTAAATAATTCATCATTACGAATACGCTTTAGCCGCGCGCCATAGCAACAGTTATCTAAGCTGGCATCAAATTTATGCCCGACCATGTTAATCCATAGTGCAGAGATAATGTGACTATCAACCGGGAAGTCACCAATAATACGAAACTCTGGTATCAGATCAAAATTATTAAATAAATGGTCGGCTGCTCGTTTAGGATTAGAAAAGTGGACGTGTCCATTTTGGGATTCATGTTTTTTCTTTGTGGTTAATTTTTTCGGTAACAAACGAAATTTGCCAATCAACTTCTTATTGCTACTGAATCCATCTTCGCTCTGCAAAAGATCTAAGAGTTTTTGCAGGTTTTCAAGTAATTCCTGCTCATACTCGGCAAATTTGATAGCAACAGGAAATGTATTCTCAAAGAAGCTATCGGCTTTTGCTTTCCGGTAAGCGACCAGAAGGTCTTCAATCGTCAGATCATCCCAGCCAGTGAAAATTGCCTGATATGTCATGCGTTATCGTCCTTAGATTACAGTCTGTACAGAATTAGCCAGCCGTTTCATGCCCGAAGGGGGGCTCTTGACACCAGTAATCCATCAGTGAGGCTGGCAATAATTTTGATTTGTATCCATGTTACACGCTCCCCGCAACCAGTCCGAGCATATATTTGTCACATTTTTCCCGAAAGTGATTAAGTTTGAATTTTTTGTTTAATGTCGATTTTTAGTCGACAAAATGAGGAATAAGTAAACTATTTCTTGCTGTGGCGTATCCCTGAATCTACACTGGTTTAAATATTTGTACTAATGTCTATTCAGAGGCGACAGTTGCCAAACTATCTAAACTGGCTGATGCAGCACACGCTACCCGGCCAGGTGCTGCTCCAGTCATGGCTTACCCGCAACGGCATAGATCGTAAGCTCTCTTATCTCTATGTGAAGAATGGCTGGCTCAGGCGGATCGCTCACGGCGTATACTGCCGGACGGGTCGTGAACCGGATTGGGTGGATGCGGTTTACTGCCTGCAATCGCAGTGGGAAAAGCCTGTTCGGGTGGCGGGGCTAACCAGCCTTGCGCTTCAGGGTCATGCGCACTATACCGAACAGGGTAAGCCGCAGGTCTGGCTCGCGCTTCCGGCTTACGTCAAACTGCCGGGATGGTTTTCTGCCTTTGAACAATCCGCAACATTTGTCACGCTGTATACGTCAGGCCTTACCGCTGATGTAACGCCATTTACTACGGAACTGAAAATTGGTGACCGGCAGTTAGCGGGCAGTGTCCCGGAACTGGTCGCGTATGAGATCGCTTGTGGCGTTCCTTCGTTGATCTCGTTCGAACATGCCGATGCTCTGTTTCAGGGGATGAATCTTCTCAGCCCGCGTAAATTGCAGGCGTTACTCTGCGCCAGTCATTCGGTTAAAACCAACCGGGTGATGCTTTACCTTGCCCGGCGTAATGGACACCCTTATTTTCAGTTTATTGATCAAAGCGGTATAGAAACAGGTACGGGAAAGCGGCAAATCATACCCGGCGGCTGGCTGGAGCCGGATTATCAAATTACTGTTCCACGCGCATTTAAACCGGAAGGAGTCGAAGATGGATCTGCGTGATAGCTATGCCCGGCAGGTCAAACTGTTGATGGCCGCTCTGCCGTATGTGGCGAAGGAGTCCTGTTTCGCGTTGAAAGGCGGCACCGCAATCAATTTGTTTGTGCAGGATTTTCCCCGTCTGTCGGTGGATATTGATCTGGCGTATTAGAGCTTTGCGGATCGCGATACTGATCTGGCGGCTATCAACGACGCTTTGAAGAGGATTACTGCATCGCTGAACGGCAGACCGGGGATCACCGCGATTCGGCAGGAAAATAAAGCGGATGAAAAGCGCATCATTGTGAATACCGCTGATGCAAAGATTAAGATCGAGGTTAGCCCGGTCTGGCGCGGGCTGTTGTTGCCTCCGGCAGAAATGCCTGTGTGCGAACGTGTGGAAATGGAGTATGGCTTCACCACCATGAGTGTCGTCTCGCTGGCGGATCTTTATGGCGGTAAAATCTGCGCAGCGCTTGATCGTCAGCACCCGCGCGATCTGTTTGATGTGCTGAATATGCTGGAGAAACCGGGACTGATGCGGGAGATCTTTGACGGTTTTCTTTGTTATCTGGCAGGCCATCCCCGCCCCATTGCCGAGTTGCTGGCCCCAAACTGGGATACAGAGCGGATCACGACGCTGTATGCTCAGGAATTTTCGGGGATGACTCAGCAGGAAACGTCGCTGGAATCGCTGCTGTCAGTAACGACTTTGCTGCCGCAGGCGTTGAAGTCACATCTTACGGATCTGGATCGCGAGTTCTTGCTCAGTTTTAAGCAAAACAGCCCTGACTGGTCGCGGTATCGCTATCCTGAAATTCAGCATCTTCCGGCTATTCGCTGGAAGCAACGTAATCTGGCGGTGCTGAAAGATAAAAATCCGGCGAAGTATGTGGCGGCGGTGAATAAGCTAGAGAGGGTGCTGGCGTAATCAATAGACCAGCATTAATCACAGATGATTACCAATCAGCCAGAAATGGTTAAATCGTCGAATTCATAATTAATACTTTTTCTTACGCCGCTGAACAGCTTGAAAAGGATGTATATTTTAAATAGCAGTGAAGTGAACAGTTTATTGCCGTTATTAATAGAGATGGAGGAATAAATACGCGTATTCTACTATTGCAACAAAAACAACGATAATGATCAGTTTTCATAATGAAGTAACCTGATAGATATAAAAATGTTGATTGAGGCTAAATGCCCGGATGAAGGTTGTCGAGGGAGCCAGGTGGTTTTTTCTTTTGGGTGATCTCCATTGCTGGATAGTCCCCTCTTTCTCGCTCAAAGCAGACCCTGGAATTGAACGCAGAGGGACTACCTGACACAATTTTGCACAGTGAAGAGTCGGTCGTTATTAACGTTCAGATTTTCAATGTATCAATGACCATCCGCAGGGCGGGGGAGACGTTGCGATGAGGGTAATAGAGAAACAATCCCTCCATTCGCAGGCTGTAACGCTGCAACACCCTGATAAGCTTACCGTGTTCTAAATCATCCGCGACCAGTTCAACAGGAACATAGGCCAATCCGAGGCCCAGCCGGGCTGCTTCTGCTTCCATATAGCTGTCGGATAAGGCCCATTGCCCTTCAGGGCGATGAGTGATTTTTTTATCATCCTGATTGAGTTCCCACTGGTATACGCTGCCGTCGGCAAACTGATAGGCGATACAGGGATGCGCCTTTAAATCCGCCGGGGTTTGCGGAAAACCATAGCGACGAAAATGTTCCGGAGTCCCCACAATTGCCATCTCCATATCGGGCGTGATGCGTACCGCGACCATACCCTGGCCGACTTCAGGCCCCAGGCGGACACCTGCATCGAATCTTTCCTCGATGATATCGACGAACCGGCTCTCATTTATCAGTTCAAGCCGGATATCAGGATATCTCTGTTTAAATACCGCCAGCTTTGGCAGCAGGCATTTATCAATCGCGTGCTGGCTGGCATTGATACGCACCGTGCCGGAGGGCGTCTCTCGATAGTGCGCCAGCGTGGCAAGCCCAAGATCTAACATTTCAAATCCAGATGCCGTCTTCTGGTAGAGCTGCTCGCCTGCTTGTGTCAGCGACAGTTTACGCGTGGTGCGCACTAGCAGCTGGACGCCCAGCCTTTCTTCAAGCTCGCGAACAGAACGGCTGACTCCTGACTGAGCAAGACCCAGCCGCTGAGCCGCTGCGGTAAAGCTGCCTTCCCGCACCACCTGCATAAACAGGTACAGCTCGTTGTAGTTCTCCCTTTTCGCCATTGAAACATCCCCCCTTCATGCCGGCAATCTCCGCATTAATTTATAACAATATGGTATTAATCTTAGCATTAATCGCCCCCTAATCAGCACTAATTCTGCTCACTATAATGACCCCATCAAAGTAAAGCACCGCAGCGTTGTCCGTCGGAAACCTGTATCTCTCTGTTGTTTTTTATGGGGACTTTTATGAAAGCCTTCACCCGCACGCTAAAAACCGCGATGCCGACCATGCTGCTTTTCGCATCATTAAGTGGAGTCACGACAATGAGTTATGCTGATTCAACCAATCCTAATGCCCCTGTGTCCATGACAGATAAATGGGATAAAACGTTCGCCGAGAGCCAGAAAGTCGATCACCGTAAAGTCTCGTTCCCGAACCGATATGGCATCACCTTAGTGGGCGATCTTTACCTGCCTAAAGACCGTGGCGATCGCAAGCTGGCGGCGATTGCGGTCAGTGGGCCATTTGGCGCGGTGAAAGAGCAATCCAGCGGCTTGTATGCGCAGACGCTGGCGGAACGAGGGTTTGTTACCCTGGCGTTCGATCCTTCTTACACCGGGGAAAGCGGCGGCTATCCGCGAAACGTCGCCTCACCGGATATCAACACTGAAGATTTCAGCGCGGCGGTGGATTTCTTAGGGCTGCAAAAAGAGGTAGATCGCAACCGTATCGGGCTGCTCGGTATTTGTGGCTGGGGCGGCATGGCGCTGAACGACGTGGCGATGGATACCCGCGTTAAAGCGGTAGCTACCAGCGTGATGTATGACATGAGCCGGGCGATGGGTCATGGTGTGGGGGATGGCAAAGACCGTTATTCTACCGCCGACCGTCGTGCCGTTCTGCAATATCTGAATGAACAGCGCTGGAAGGATGCGCAGAGCGGAACGTTCGCTCACGGTGGTCATGATATTAATGTCGATAGCAACGGCAAGGTCAGTGCGGGCGAGCGCATTCTGCCAGAAACGCTGCCGGCAAATCCTCATCCGGTACTGAAAGAGTTCTTTGACTACTATCGCATGCCGCGCGGCTTCCACGAACGTTCCGTTAACTCTACCGGGGCGTGGACGGCAACGATGCCGCTGTCATTTATGAATATGCCGCTGTTGAGCTACGCCAGTGAAATCACCATTCCGACGCTGATTGTGACCGGTGAGAAAGCACATTCACGCTATTTTGCTGAAGATGCTTACAAGGCGGTTGGCAGTAAAGACAAAGAGTTGGTGGTGGTACCAGGGGCAAATCACGTGGACCTGTACGATAACGTGGCCGGAAAAATACCTTTCGCGAAGTTCGAACAATTTTTCCAGACCAAACTGAAATAAAACCTCTCCTGAATTGATGCAAAGCCATCGGCCATAGGCTGGTGGCTTTTATCCTGATCTTTGTGAAATTTCACTATGTCGACACTAAGCCAAACACTATCACCTCATCATCAGCGCGCATACTGGGGCGGTATTTTTGCCATGACCCTGTGCGTGTTTGTGCTGATTGCTTCTGAATTTATGCCCGTCAGCCTGCTCACGCCGATTACCCGCGATTTAGGCGTGACGGAGGGGCTGGCAGGGCAGGGGATTGCTATCTCCGGCGCGCTGGCGGTTCTGACCAGCCTGACGCTTTCAACGCTAGCTGGAAAGATGAATCGTAAGTTCCTGCTGCTGGGGATGACGGTTCTGATGGCCGTATCGGGGCTTATTATTGCGCTGGCTTCCAGTTATCTGATGTATATGGTCGGTCGTGCGATGATTGGTGTGGCCATTGGCGGATTCTGGTCGATGTCAGCGGCAACGGCTATTCGTCTGGTACCGCAGCATCAGGTTACGCGTGCGCTGGCGATTTTCAACGCCGGTAATGCGCTGGCGACGGCCGTGGCCGCACCGCTGGGAAGCTATCTGGGGGCTACGGTCGGATGGCGAGGCGCTTTCTTGTGCCTGGTGCCTATCGCGGTTGTCGCCTTTATCTGGCAATGCATTAGTCTGCCAAGCATGGATGCGAATAAAAGCCACACGTCATGTGGCGCGGTATTCCGCTTATTTAGCCGCCGCATGGTTGTGGTCGGCATGATAGCCTGCGGCCTGTTTTTCATGGGGCAGTTTGCACTATTCACCTATGTGCGCCCGTTTCTGGAGTCGGTGACACGGGTTAATTCCTTAGGCTTGTCGTCGATTTTGCTGATTATCGGCGTGGCCGGTTTTATTGGCACGCTGGTTGTTTCGGCATTTCTCAACAGAAAATTCTACCCCACGCTGATGGCCATACCCGGACTGATGGCCGTCATTGCCATCGGTCTGATGCTTACCGGGCATCACGTCTGGACGGTCTCGCTGCTGTTAGGACTCTGGGGCATGCTGGCCACCGCCGCGCCAACCGGATGGTGGACATGGATTGCGCGTACGTTGCCTGACAACGCCGAAGCTGGAGGCGGGCTCATGGTCGCGGTGATTCAGCTCGCCATCGCCCTTGGATCAACGGCAGGAGGCATTGTGTTTGACCGCCTTGGCTGGCAGAGCACGTTTGCTATGAGTAGCGTGCTGCTCCTTTGCGCTGGCGTACTGACCTTTGTTACCGCACGCCAGAAGGCCGGTGCGCTTTAGTCCGGCGAGGCGCGCGTTGCTGAATAAGTTACACAAGGCGATAAGCGCCCTCTATGGGTTGGGCGCTCTTTTAAACGATTTAGGTGATTTTCTTAAACGGCTACTGCAGATTTTTCTCTTAATTTATGGGTATTTCCCCCGGAGGTGAGGAAGCGCTCCCCACGCCCCGCCGCGAGGATCAGGACGATGGAGGCAGGCATGAATCCTCCTGACGGAGACGTACAGCGGCGACTTCTGCCAGCACGGAGAGTGCCAGAGTATGCGCATCCCGGGCTTTGGGGAATATCCCGACGGGTGCCCGGATTTGCGCTGTCTCCTCCCTGGACCATCCCAGCTCGTGGAGCTTTTGCAGACGTAAAGTGTGGGTTCGATAGCTGCCCAATGCGCCGAGATAAAAGGGTTTTGCTTCTCGCGCGGCCTGCAACACTGGCAGCTCCCGGTTGAGATCATGGCACAGCAAAATGACCGCCGTATCGGTATCGATCTGAGCGCTGGCTGAGGCCGGAAAAAGATCGAAGATATGGCTGTCATAGCCTGTGGCTGCTGCAAGACTCGCGGTTGCCTGCGCCTCAAGAGAACGTCCGTAAATCATCAGCCTGACGCATGGCCTGAACCCCACCTCAAAGCCATTGAGATTCCAGCCCGTCCGGGTTTGCGTGGGCAGGCACACCAACGATTGTGCTTGCGGATCGTAGCGCAGACCCGCCGGTTTTCTCTGTTCCAGGCGGTTCAGCACGGCGAGCAGAGGCTGTGCCGAGCGTAGTTTATGGAGCGTCAGCGTGATCCCACCGCCGCAGGGCAGAACGATGTCAAACCACGGCGAACCTTCGCCATAGCGAATTTCGCGATCGCGGCCTGAGCCCATCATCTCCAGCGCTTCAAAAGCGGCTGCGGCCTCCACGCAGCCGCCAGAGACAAAACCGCAATAACGACCATCTTCGCGCACCACCATCTGAGCCCCGAGCGGGCGCGCTGCGCCGCCGCGTATTTCCACCAGCGTCACCAGCACCGCTCCTTTACCGGACATTAGCGCCTCTACGGCGAAGCGCAGAATGGTCCGGTGGTCATCGGTGAGAAACGCCTGCTCTGGCTTATGCCAGTGCTCGTCTTTGTCAAAAAGCGAGTATGACATTGTTCCTCCTTAAACCACATCCGGCAGCTTATCGAGCAACTTATCCAGAGTGATGGGATAATCCCGTACCCGAATACCGGTGGCGTTATACACCGCGTTGGCGATAGCCGCGCTCACGCCGCACAGGCCCAGCTCACCGACACCTTTGGCCTTCATCGGGGAGGAGATGGGGTCGGTATCATCCAGGAAAATCACCTCCTGTTTTGGGATATCCGCATGAACCGGCACCTCATACCCCGCCATATCGTGATTAACGAAGTAGCCCAAACGGTCATCTACCGCCAGCTCCTCCATCAGTGCCGCGCCCATGCCCATAGTCATCGCGCCAATGACCTGGCTGCGTGCAGTTTTCGGATTCAGAATGCGCCCCGCTGCGCACACGGCGAGCATACGCCGGACCCGAACTTCTCCCGTCGCGCTATGCACGCCGACCTCCACAAAATGCCCGGCAAAGGTCGATTGCTGGTACTCCTTGCTCAGTGTTCCGAATTCAATGCTCTCTTCCGCTGTCAGTCTGCCGCCTGCGGTGGCCTCATGTAGCATGGCGCTTCGGGTACCGTTGGTAATCTTGCCGTCGGCAAACTGCGACTGCTCAGGATCAAACCCGACTGCCGAGGCAATCATTTCGCGAAGCTTCACACAGGCGGCGTAAACGCCGGAGGTGGAGGTATTCGCGCCCCATTGTCCACCAGAACCCGCAGAAACCGGGAAACTGGAATCGCCGAGGTGAACCGCAACCTGCTCCAGCGGTACGCCAAGCATTTCCGCTGCCGTCTGGGCCAGAATGGTGTAGCTGCCAGTGCCAATATCGGTCATGTCCGTTTCCACGGTAACGGTGCCGTTTTGCTCCAGGTGAACCCGCGCACCCGATTTTTCCAGCAGATTATTGCGAAAGCCCGCCGCAACACCGTGGCCGACTAGCCACTCCCCGTCGCGTACCTGTCCGGGTGTGGCGTTGCGCTGCTTCCAGCCAAATTTATCCGCTCCGGTGCGCAAGCACTCGATAAGCTGACGGCGAGAGAAGCGGCGCGTCGGGTCGGCGGGGTCAACCTGAGTGTCATTCAGGATGCGAAACTCGACGGGATCGATGCCCGCTTTTTCCGCCAGTTCGTCGATCGCGATTTCGAGCGCCATCAGACCGGGGGCTTCGCCGGGCGCACGCATGGCGTTCCCTTCCGGCAAATCAAGCGTGGCGAGCCGCAGGCCTGTATGACGATTCGCCCCTGCGTAAAGAAATTCGCTTTGCTGTACCGCCGTTTCCGGCGTGCCGCCGGGCAGGTTTCCGGACCAGCTTTCATGTGAGATAGCAGTGATTTTCCCGCTCTGGTCGGCACCGATACGCAGGTGCTGAAGGGTGGCGGGGCGG
>OMCT01000857.1_pt1 | contig 20956 bp, 13 predicted proteins | sample 1674301 | NCBI WGS metagenome assembly OMCT01 (sample SAMEA103958158, study PRJEB25191) | human gut metagenome
CCGATGTCGGTGCTGCCGACGCAGCTGGTGACCGAAACCCTCAACGAACGCCAGGCGCGTGTACTGCCGCTGAACGAGCTGAAAGACAAGCTCGAGGCGATGGAAGGCGTGCAGTTTAAGCAGTTCAACTCCATTACCGATTACCACTCGCTGATGTTCGATCTGGGCATCGTCGCGCGTCGTCTGCGCTCAGCGTCTGACCGTAGCAAATTCTATCGTCTGATCGAAGCTTCGCTGTACGGCGGGATCTCCAGCGCCATTACGCGCTCTCTGCGCGACTACCTGTTGCCGGAAAACAGCGGCGTGCGGAAAGCGTTCCAGGACATGGAAGCGGCGCTGCGCGAAAACCGCATGACGCTGGAAGCGATTCGTGTCACCCAGTCGGACCGTGACCTGTTTAAGCATCTGATCAGCGAAGCCACCAACTACGTGGCGGCGGACTACATGCGTCACGCCAACGAGCGCCGTGTCCATCTCGACAAAGCCCTGGAGTTTCGTCGCGAGCTACACACTTCGCGTCAGCAACTGGCGGCTGAGCAGTACAAACACGTCGATATGGCGCGTGAGCTGGCAGAGCACAACGGTGCCGAAGGCGATCTGGAAGCGGATTATCAGGCGGCCAGCGATCACCTGAACCTGGTGCAAACCGCACTGCGTCAGCAGGAGAAGATCGAACGTTACGAAGCGGATCTCGATGAGCTGCAGATCCGTCTGGAAGAGCAAAACGAAGTGGTGGCAGAAGCCATCGAACGCCAGGAAGAGAACGAGGCTCGTGCGGAAGCTGCCGAACTGGAAGTGGACGAGCTGAAAAGCCAGCTTGCTGACTATCAGCAGGCGCTGGACGTCCAGCAAACGCGCGCGATCCAGTATAACCAGGCGATTGCTGCGCTTAATCGTGCCAAAGAACTGTGCCATCTGCCGGACTTAACCGCCGACAGCGCCGCCGAATGGCTGGAAACCTTCCAGGCGAAAGAGCTGGAAGCGACTGAAAAAATGCTCTCTCTTGAGCAGAAAATGAGCATGGCGCAAACCGCACACAGCCAGTTTGAGCAGGCTTATCAGCTGGTGGTGGCAATTAATGGCCCGCTGGCGCGTAACGAGGCGTGGGATGTCGCTCGCGAACTATTGCGCGAAGGGGTCGATCAGCGTCACCTGGCAGAGCAGGTTCAACCGTTGCGGATGCGCTTAAGCGAACTGGAACAGCGTCTGCGCGAGCAGCAAGAAGCCGAACGCCTGCTGGCAGATTTCTGCAAACGTCAGGGCAAGAATTTTGATATTGATGAACTGGAAGCTCTGCATCAGGAGCTGGAAGCACGCATTGCCTCTCTTTCCGATAGCGTGTCTAACGCCCGTGAAGAGCGCATGGCACTGCGCCAGGAACAGGAACAGCTGCAGTCTCGCATTCAGAGTTTGATGCAGCGTGCACCGGTTTGGCTGGCAGCGCAAAACAGCCTCAACCAGTTGAGCGAACAGTGCGGCGAAGAGTTCTCTTCCAGCCAGGATGTCACCGAATATCTGCAACAGTTGCTGGAGCGTGAGCGCGAAGCGATTGTTGAACGTGACGAAGTTGGCGCACGCAAAAACGCCGTCGATGAAGAGATCGAACGTTTAAGCCAGCCAGGCGGCTCTGAAGATCAGCGTCTGAACGCGCTGGCGGAGCGTTTTGGTGGTGTGCTGCTATCAGAAATTTATGATGACGTTAGCCTGGAAGATGCGCCGTACTTCTCAGCGCTGTATGGCCCGTCACGCCACGCCATCGTGGTGCCAGATCTGTCACAGGTAACCGAGCACCTGGAAGGCTTGACCGATTGCCCGGAAGATCTCTATCTGATCGAAGGGGATCCGCAGTCATTCGATGACAGCGTGTTCAGCGTTGATGAGCTGGAAAAAGCGGTAGTGGTGAAAATCGCCGATCGTCAGTGGCGTTATTCACGTTTCCCGGAAGTGCCGCTGTTTGGTCGTGCTGCGCGTGAAAGCCGTATTGAAAGCCTCCATGCCGAGCGTGAAGTGCTTTCCGAACGCTTCGCCACGCTCTCCTTTGATGTACAGAAAACCCAGCGTCTGCATCAGGCGTTCAGCCGCTTTATCGGTAGTCATCTGGCGGTGGCGTTTGAGTCTGATCCGGAAGCAGAAATCCGTCAACTGAACAGCCGTCGCGTCGAACTGGAGCGGGCGCTGAGTAATCATGAAAATGATAACCAGCAGCAGCGTATTCAATTTGAGCAGGCGAAAGAGGGCGTTACGGCGCTGAACCGCATTCTGCCGCGTCTCAACCTGTTGGCTGATGACAGCCTGGCAGATCGCGTCGATGAAATCCGCGAACGTCTGGATGAAGCCCAGGAAGCCGCGCGTTTTGTTCAGCAGTTCGGTAATCAACTGGCGAAACTGGAACCGATCGTTTCGGTATTGCAGAGTGACCCGGAACAGTTCGAACAGTTAAAAGAAGATTACGCGTACTCTCAGCAGATGCAGCGCGATGCCCGTCAGCAGGCGTTTGCCCTGACGGAAGTGGTGCAGCGTCGTGCGCACTTTAGCTACTCTGACTCGGCAGAAATGCTGAGCGGTAACAGCGATCTCAACGAAAAACTGCGTGAACGTCTGGAACAGGCGGAAGCGGAGCGTACCCGCGCGCGTGAAGCGTTGCGCGGACACGCAGCGCAGTTGAGTCAGTACAACCAGGTGCTGGCTTCGCTGAAAAGTTCTTACGACACCAAAAAAGAGCTACTCAATGATCTGCAACGTGAATTGCAGGATATCGGCGTGCGAGCTGATAGCGGGGCAGAAGAGCGGGCGCGTATTCGCCGTGACGAGCTGCACGCGCAACTGAGCAATAACCGTTCGCGCCGCAATCAACTGGAAAAAGCGCTCACCTTCTGCGAAGCGGAGATGGACAACCTGACCCGCAAACTGCGCAAGCTGGAGCGTGATTACTTTGAGATGCGCGAGCAGGTAGTGACCGCGAAAGCGGGCTGGTGTGCAGTCATGCGCATGGTGAAAGATAACGGCGTTGAACGCCGCTTACACCGTCGTGAGCTGGCTTATCTCTCCGCTGATGATTTGCGTTCCATGTCGGATAAGGCATTGGGTGCGCTGCGTCTGGCGGTGGCGGATAACGAACATCTGCGCGACGTGCTGCGGATGTCGGAAGATCCGAAACGTCCGGAGCGTAAAATTCAGTTCTTCGTGGCGGTTTATCAGCATCTGCGTGAACGTATTCGTCAGGATATTATTCGTACCGATGATCCGGTGGAAGCTATCGAACAGATGGAGATCGAACTTAGCCGTCTGACCGAAGAGTTAACCTCCCGTGAACAGAAACTGGCGATCAGTTCCCGCAGCGTGGCGAACATTATTCGCAAAACCATTCAGCGCGAGCAGAACCGTATCCGTATGCTCAACCAGGGCTTGCAGAGCGTATCGTTTGGCCAGGTGAACAGCGTGCGTCTCAACGTGAACGTGCGTGAAACGCACGCCATGCTGCTGGATGTGCTCTCTGAACAGCATGAGCAACATCAGGATCTGTTTAACAGCAACCGTCTGACCTTCTCAGAAGCGCTGGCGAAACTGTATCAGCGTCTTAATCCGCAGATTGATATGGGGCAGCGCACGCCGCAGACCATTGGCGAAGAACTGCTGGATTACCGCAACTATCTGGAAATGGAAGTTGAGGTTAACCGTGGTTCTGATGGCTGGCTGCGCGCAGAATCTGGCGCTCTGTCGACCGGTGAGGCGATTGGTACCGGTATGTCGATTCTGGTGATGGTGGTACAAAGCTGGGAAGATGAATCTCGCCGCCTGCGCGGTAAAGATATCTCTCCTTGCCGCCTGCTGTTCCTCGATGAAGCAGCGCGACTGGATGCTCGTTCTATCGCCACGCTGTTTGAATTGTGTGAACGTTTGCAAATGCAGCTCATCATCGCAGCGCCGGAAAATATCAGTCCGGAAAAAGGCACCACCTATAAACTGGTGCGTAAAGTCTTCCAGAATACCGAACACGTTCACGTCGTCGGCCTGCGAGGATTTGCGCCGCAACTCCCTGAAACGCTTCCAGGAAGTGACGAAGCGCCTTCCCAGGCGAGTTAAAATGAAGGCGGCAGCAATGCCGCCTTTTCTTTTTCCGAAAACTCCGTTTCTGCACTAAAAAAGTGGCACATTACGGCGCGCTTTTCTTTAAACTTCTTTACATTAGGTTATGTAAAAACGTATCGGCGTTTATATACTGAAGATAAGCCTGATGAGTAACAGGCTTGCTCGTCATACTTTCGTGAGTATTGGCGTTGTACAGGCAAGTCGTAAAATAACAGCCTGGCTATTCAGAGTATGATAAAAACAGGGGGCAAGGGATGTTGCTTAATATGATGTGTGGTCGTCGGCTGTCGGCAATCAGTTTGTGCCTGGCCGTAACATTCGCTCCACTGTTCAATGCGCAGGCCGATGAGCCTGAAGTAATCCCTGGCGACAGCCCGGTGGCTGTCAGTGAACAGGGCGAGGCACTGCCGCAGGCGCAAGCCACGGCAATAATGGCGGGGATCCAGCCATTGCCTGAAGGTGCGGCAGAAAAGGCCCGCACGCAAATCGAATCTCAATTACCCGCAGGTTATAAGCCGGTTTATCTTAACCAGCTTCAACTGTTGTATGCCGCACGCGATATGCAATCCATGTGGGAAAACCGTGATGCTGTTAAAGCCTTCCAGCAACAGCTGGCAGAGGTGGCGATTGCCGGTTTCCAGCCGCAGTTTAATAAATGGGTAGAGTTACTGACCGCTCCTGGTGTTAACGGGATGGCACGCGACGTCGTGCTCTCTGATGCGATGATGGGCTATCTCCATTTCATTGCAAATATTCCGGTCAAAGGCACTCGCTGGCTATATAGCAGTAAACCTTATGCGCTTTCAACGCCGCCGCTCTCGGTGATTAACCAATGGCAACTGGCGCTGGATAAAGGTCAATTGCCGACGTTTGTTGCAGGTCTGGCACCGCAGCATCCGCAATATGCAGCGATGCATGAATCGTTACTGGCCTTACTCAGTGACACCAAACCGTGGCCCCAACTGACCGGCAAAGCAACGTTGCGCCCAGGGCAGTGGAGTAACGACGTACCGGCGTTGCGCGAAATATTGCAGCGTACAGGCATGTTGGACGGGGGGCCGAAAATTACTCTACCTGGCGATGACACGCCAACTGACACGGTAGTCAGCCCATCCGCTGTTACTGTTGAAACAGCAGAAACTAAGCCGATGGACAAGCAAACGACGTCTCGTAGTAAACCTGCGCCTGCCGTTCGTGCCGCCTACGATAATGAACTGGTGGAAGCCGTTAAACGTTTTCAGGCATGGCAAGGATTGGGAGCAGATGGCGCTATTGGCCCGGCAACGCGTGACTGGTTAAACGTAACGCCCGCCCAGCGTGCTGGCGTGTTGGCACTCAACATCCAGCGATTGCGCTTGCTGCCAACAGAGCTTTCTACCGGGATTATGGTTAACATTCCAGCCTATTCGCTGGTCTACTATCAGAACGGCAATCAGGTGCTGGATTCGCGAGTCATTGTCGGTCGCCCCGATCGCAAAACGCCGATGATGAGTAGTGCACTTAACAACGTAGTGGTAAACCCGCCGTGGAACGTACCACCAACTCTGGCACGCAAAGATATTCTGCCGAAAGTGCGCAACGATCCGGGATATCTCGAAAGCCATGGCTATACGGTGATGCGCGGCTGGAACAGCAGAGAAGCGATTGACCCATGGCAGGTTGACTGGTCTACAATCACGGCCTCAAATTTACCGTTTCGCTTCCAGCAGGCTCCAGGCCCGCGGAACTCGCTGGGGCGCTATAAATTCAATATGCCGAGTTCAGAGGCCATTTATTTGCATGACACGCCGAACCACAATCTGTTCAAGCGTGATACACGCGCATTGAGCTCAGGCTGTGTACGAGTGAATAAAGCTTCCGATCTGGCGAATATGCTGTTGCAGGATGCAGGCTGGAATGACAAACGTATTTCTGATGCGCTGAAGCAGGGTGATACGCGTTACGTCAATATTCGGCAGTCGATTCCGGTAAATCTCTACTACCTGACGGCATTTGTTGGTGCAGATGGTCGTACCCAGTATCGTACAGATATTTACAATTATGATCTGCCTGCGCGATCCAGCTCGCAAATCGTATCGAAAGCGGAACAATTAATCAGGTAAATGAAGCAGTTCGGGGAAATCAGTTGTCGTAATAATTAGCATGATCGGGGGCGATTCTCTGCAGCCCCCGTCACTGCTGGGGTTGAGTCATCTTGACGTCAGCTTTACTGACGGTTAAGGTGCCTCTTGTGCGCCAGAAGTGCATATAAACGATAACATTGACCTGTAGACTTGATTATCATGGACAAATTCGACGCTAATCGCCGCAAACTGCTGGCGCTTGGTGGCGTTGCACTCGGTGCCGCCATCCTGCCGACCCCTGCGTTTGCAACACTCTCTACCCCACGCCCGCGCATTTTGACACTCAATAATCTTCATACCGGAGAGTCAATCAAAGCGGAGTTTTTCGATGGCAGAGGCTATATTCAGGAAGAATTGGCAAAACTTAACCATTTTTTCCGCGATTATCGCGCGAACAAAATAAAGTCCATCGACCCAGGATTATTCGATCAGTTGTATCGCCTGCAAGGGTTGTTAGGCACCCGCAAACCGGTGCAACTCATTTCCGGTTATCGCTCCATTGATACCAACAATGAACTACGCGCCCGCAGCCGTGGAGTAGCGAAGAAAAGCTATCACACGAAAGGGCAGGCGATGGATTTCCATATTGAAGGTATCGCGTTAAGCAATATTCGCAAAGCCGCGTTATCTATGCGCGCAGGTGGTGTAGGATATTACCCACGTAGTAACTTTGTGCATATTGATACCGGGCCAGCACGGCACTGGTAGTAATTGCTTAACGAAACAGGGGCAGTATGAACTATCGTATTATTCCGGTCACCGCATTCTCCCAGAACTGTTCATTGATCTGGTGTGAACAAACCCGACTGGCCGCACTGGTCGATCCTGGCGGCGATGCGGAAAAAATCAAACAGGAAGTTGACGCCAGCGGCCTGACACTGATGCAGATCCTGCTGACGCATGGTCATCTGGACCACGTTGGTGCAGCGGCGGAACTGGCGCAACATTACGGCGTGCCGGTTTTTGGCCCGGAAAAAGAAGATGAGTTCTGGCTGCAAGGCTTGCCTGCGCAAAGTCGTATGTTTGGTCTGGAAGAGTGCCAGCCGCTGACGCCGGATCGTTGGCTGAACGAAGGCGATACCATCAGCATAGGGAATGTGGCTTTACAGGTGTTACATTGCCCAGGGCATACGCCGGGTCATGTCGTGTTTTTTGATGATCGGGCAAAGCTGCTGATTTCTGGCGACGTTATTTTCAAAGGCGGAGTAGGGCGCAGTGACTTCCCGCGTGGCGATCATAATCAACTGATTTCTTCAATCAAAGATAAGTTGCTGCCACTGGGGGATGACGTGACATTTATTCCGGGTCACGGACCATTATCCACACTTGGTTATGAGCGCCTGCATAATCCCTTCCTGCAAGACGAAATGCCCGTCTGGTAAAGGCGCATAAAAAAGCCCGCTTTTTAAGCGGGCTTCATTGTTTTTAACGCTTACAGCACTGCCACAATCGCTTCGCACAGCGGAGCCATGTTATCTGGTGTCATCCCGGCTACGTTCACACGACCAGAAGCAACAGCATACACGCCAAACTCTTCGCGCAGACGCAGCACTTGTTCTTTTGTCAGACCACTGAAGGAGAACATGCCGTTCTGTTTGATGATAAAGCTGAAGTCGCGGTTTGCGCCTTTTTCCTGCAGCGTATTGACGAACAACTGACGCATACGCTGAATACGCTGGCGCATATCAGTCAGCTCTTGTTCCCAAATCGCACGTAACGCATCGTTGCTCAGGATGGTGGCAACAACAGAAGCGCCGTGTGCTGGTGGGTTAGAGTAGTTAGCGCGAATCGCCGCTTTCATTTGGCTGAATGCGCGATCAACGGTTTCACTGTCAGCAGCAACCAGAGTACAAGCGCCAACACGCTCGTTGTACAGGCCAAAGTTTTTAGAGTAGGAACTGGCAACAATCAGCTCTTTATGCATAGCCGCGAAAGCGCGCAGTCCTTCAGCATCTTCTTCCAGACCACGGGCAAAACCCTGGTAAGCGAAGTCAAACAGCGGTAACCAGCCTTTCTCAACGGAAAGTTGTGCCAGTGTCTGCCACTGTTCCAGCGTAGGGTCGATACCGGTTGGGTTATGGCAGCAGCCATGGAACAGCACTACGTCGCCAGCCTGAGCTTCGTTCAGGCTGTTAATCAGTGCATCGAAGTCAAGGGTGTGATTTTCCGCATCATAATAAGCGTATTCACGAACTTCCAGACCTGCAGAGTTAAAGACGCTCTTATGGTTCGGCCAGCTTGGGTTGCTCACCCACACACGCTTAACGCTGGTATTTTTTGCCAGGAAATCGGCAGCCACGCGTAGTGCGCCAGTGCCACCCGGAGTCTGTGCCGTGCGAGCACGTTTGTCATTGATCAGGGCGCTACCTTTACCAAACAGCAGTTCCTGAGTGCAGCGACCAAATTCAGGGATGCCGTCAATGCCGAGGTAATTTTTGGTGGTTTCATTTTCGAGCAGATACTGTTCAGCCTTTTTCACGCTGGTCAGTACCGGGGTTTTGCCCGTCTCATCTTTATAGACACCAATCCCGAGGTTAATTTTGCCGGGACGTTCATCGGCACGAAACAGATCGGCCAGGCCCAGAATCGGGTCGGCAGGAGCGGCGGTAATGTTCTCAAACATGACGAGGTTCCATTATGGTTACAGAAGGGAAGTCCGCTATCAGGGTAACGGGAGATTTACAAAATTCCAACTATTACTGATGAAAACGCAGGCTGTTTTTGCAAGACGTGAGATTGCTCTGGAAGGTATAAAAAAAACAGGACCAAAGTCCTGTTTTTTCGGCATTTAACAAAGAGGTGTGCTATTAGAACTGGTAAACGATACCCACAGCAACGGTGTCGTCTGAACCTACGCCCAGTTTGTTGTCAGAATCGATCTGGTTGATGATGTAGTCAACATAGGTGGACATGTTTTTGTTGAAGTAGTAGGTTGCGCCCACTTCAAAGTAGTTCACCAGATCAACATCACCGATACCTTCTACGTCTTTCGCTTTAGATTTGGTGTAAGCGATGGACGGACGCAGACCGAAATCGAACTGGTATTGCGCAACTAACAGAACGTCTTGCGTTTTGTTGGCGAAGCCGCCTTCAATTGGCGTAGCGTTACGGGTTTCACCGTAGTTCGTTCGCTGCCAGGTAGATGTTGTTCGCGTCATACTTCAGACCAGTTGCCCACTGTTCAGCTTTTTTACCCTGACCGCGGAATTCGGCTTCCTGGGCGTCGGTACGGTCTGCTGCACCGTAAGCACCTACGATACCAAAGCCTTCGAATTCGTAGCTGATAGAGCCACCGACGCCGTCGCCGTTGGAACGCTCAGGAATACCAGCACGTTCGTTTTTGCCCAGGTACTGAACGGCAAAGTTCAGGCCGTCAACCAGACCGAAGAAGTTGGAGTTACGATAGGTAGCAACGCCGCCTACACGACCAACGAAGAAGTCATCGCTGTATGCCGTGTCACCGCCAAACTCAGGCAGCATATCGGTGTAACCCAGTGCGTCGTAAACCACACCGTAGTTACGACCGTAGTCGATAGAACCCGCATCAGCGAATTTCAGACCTGCGAATGCCAGACGAGTTTTGTTACCTTTCTGGGCATCAGCGCCTTCAGAGTTGTTACCCTGGAAGTTATATTCCCACTGACCGTAGCCGGTCAGATCGGAATTGATTTGTGTTTCCCCTTTAAAACCAAGACGGGCATAAGTTTTGTCGCCGTTTCCGCCGTAACTGTTTACACCATTGTCTTTAGAAAAATAATGCAGACCGACAGCTTTACCGTACAGATCTACTTTGTTGCCATCTTTGTTATAGATTTCTGCAGCGTTTGCAGTACCTGCTACTAACAGAGCAGGGACGATCACTGCCAGAATATTGCGCTTCATCATTATTTATTACCCTCATGGTTTTTTTTATGACACCTGCCACTGCCGTCAATAAGTTCTGTCAATAAAAATTTACGGAACTATTGATGAGAGTTTGGTGTCTTTATGTGTCTGCAGGCATCTTTCCATTCAAACTAACGTTTCGCTACCGTGAAAGTGCTACAAAGATAAAGATTTGGTTTCAAAAAGAAAAAATATGTAACAAAAAGTAAAATTTAAGGAACTTTGTGAACACCGTCATATTTCCATAGAAGCGTGATGATATTTACAGCAATATTTATCTATTTATATGATTTCCTTATATTTAAATTAACTAAACGGAAATTTTGTTTCTGATGGAAACTTTATCGACCTGGCACTAAATCCTCGTTCAGACATCCAGAACGCCAAAAAATAGTATGAAAATTGTGCTATCAGCTAAGAAAAAACTAATCCGCAATAAGAATGCGGATTATTTTTTGTGCGCAAATGTTGCAGTGTAATATTCCGTAACAGGATGATCGTTATGGTGGGGTTGCAAATAGATTGCTTGACTTAACAAACAGATAACTTGACAGAAAGGATAAAAAAAGAGCCAGCGGGCGCTGGCTCTTGAAGACGCTAAATTAGAAGCTGGCGTTACGCGGAGTACGTGGGAACGGAATCACATCACGCACGTTTTGCACGCCAGTTACGTAAGCAATCAGGCGTTCAAAACCAAGACCGAAACCGGAATGCGGAACAGTACCGTAGCGACGCAGATCGCGATACCACCAGTAATCTTCTTTGTTCAGGCCCATTTCCAGCATACGCTCGTCCAGCACGTCCAGACGCTCTTCACGCTGGGAGCCACCAATGATCTCACCGATGCCCGGAGCCAGAACGTCCATAGCCGCAACGGTTTTACCGTCTTCGTTAAGGCGCATATAGAACGCTTTAATATCTTTCGGATAGTTTTTAACCACTACCGGTGCTTTAAAGTGTTCTTCCGCCAGATAACGCTCATGCTCAGAAGAGAGATCAACGCCCCAGTAAACCGGGTTTTCAAACTTCCTGCCGCAGTTTTCGAGAATGGTCACTGCGTCGGTGTAATCCACCTGCGCAAAATCGGCTTCAATGAAGCGTTCCAGACGTGAAACGGCATCTTTATCTACGCGTTCAGCGAAGAATTTCATGTCGTCAGCGCGTTCTTCGAGAACCGCTTTGAAGACATATTTCAGCATGGCTTCAGCCAGACCCGCGATATCGTTCAGGTTAGCAAACGCCACTTCCGGCTCCAGCATCCAGAATTCCGCCAGGTGACGGCTGGTGTTGGAGTTTTCAGCACGGAAAGTCGGGCCGAAGGTATAAATTTTGGACAATGCGCAAGCGTAGGTTTCGCCGTTCAACTGGCCAGATACGGTCAGGAAAGACTCTTTACCAAAGAAGTCTTTGTCGAAATCCACTTTGCCCTGATCGTTACGCGGCAGGTTTTCCAGATCCAGCGTAGAAACGCGGAACATTTCGCCAGCCCCTTCGGTATCAGACGCAGTAATCAGTGGCGTTGAAACCCAGAAGAATCCCTGCTCGTTAAAGAAGCGATGCAGCGCCTGCGCCAGCGTATGGCGAACGCGCGCGACGGCACCAATCAGGTTTGTGCGCGGACGCAGGTGAGCGACTTCACGCAGATACTCAATGCTGTGGCGTTTTGCCGCCATCGGGTAAGTGTCTGGATCTTCAACCCAACCAGCAACTTCAACCTTGCTGGCCTGAATTTCAAATTGTTGCCCCTGGCCCGGCGATGCCACGACTTTACCCGTCACAATGACCGAGCAACCGGTGGTCAGACGCAGGACGTCTTCATTGTAATTGGGCAGAGAATTATTGATGACAGCCTGTACAGGATCAAAGCAGGAACCGTCATAAACGGCGAGGAAGGAGATGCCAGCTTTTGAATCTCGGCGGGTACGTACCCATCCGCGCACGGTGACTTCGCTGTCAACGGCTACGCGGCCCTGGAGTACGTCGGCTACAGGCACAACGCTCATAATATTCTCTCTGTTAATAGTCGGAAAAAATAAACACTTGTCCACCCGTAAATGGGGGGATACCTATGTTACCTGGCATCTGCAATCAGACAAGCAGAATTCGCAAATGCAGCGAAAGATTTCGGAATTAAAGGTAAAAAAAGGGAGCCGATTAGCTCCCTGATGATATTAACTGGCTTTTTTAATATGCGGAAGGTCGAACGCTTTGCGCAGCGCCCGAACAAACGCTTTATCGTGGCAGATAGTTTTGCCAGGGCTGTCAGAAAGTTTCGCCACTGGTTTACCGTTACACTCTACCAACTTAATGACAATATTCAGGGGTTTTACCTGGGGGATATCGCAGGTCAGGCGAGTCCCAATACCAAAACTTAATTGCACGCGGGAAGAGAAGTGGCGGTATAGCTCAACCGCTTTGCGTAAATCCAGATTGTCAGAGAAAACCAGCGTTTTACTCTGTGGATCAATTCCCAGCTTCTCATAATGTGCAATGGCTTTTTCACCCCATTCAACCGGGTCGCCGGAGTCATGACGCAGGCCCTGATAGCGACTGGCGAACTCGACACCGAAATCACGCAGGAAAGCATCCATAGTGATGCAGTCGGTTAATGCAATGCCAAGTTGGTCGGGATATTCTTCCAGCCAGGCAGCAAGTGCAGCTCGCTGGCTGTTGGCTAGATCCGGGCTGATTTGCTGATGCGCCTGGAACCATTCGTGTGCCTGTGTTCCCATCGGCGTGAGGGAAAGCCGACGCGCCAGATCGTAGTTGCTGGTGCCCACGAACCAGGATTCCTGTTGCAGACGTTTCACGATGGTTTCTTGTACTTCACGAGAAAAACGTCGGCGGGTGCCAAAATCCATCAGATGGAAGCGCGACATATCAAGACCGGCGGTTAATGCCGAGAAGTCGGCTAATTTGCTTTCCAGCGTGTCGAGGGCTTGCGCAACGTCGGCCTGCGGTGAGCGATAGCGATGTACCATTTCACTGATAACCGCCAGCAAAGGAACTTCCCAGAGGATGACTTCACGCCACGGGCCGCTTAAACGAATATCCAGCTTGCCATTATCGTTGGACACGGTGACTTGTTCCGGGTTAAAGCGGAACTCGCGTAGCCAGTTAAGATAGTCGGCCTTAAAGAAAGGCAGGGCTGAGAGCCATTGATATTCATCATCCTGCAGGCGCAGGTGCTGCATCGCCTGAACCTGTTCACGAATAGCATCGGCATAAATACCCAGCAGATCGTCACCTCGGCAACGAAACTCCGCCGCGACATGCACATCGTAATAGTGATGAAACACGGCTTGCTGCATATGCAACTTATAAGCATCTGTATCCAGCAACGAGTGCAGAACAGGAGAAGCGAATTGTGTCATAGGTGCGCAGTAGCGTCCTCGTACAGGAGCGTTTAGTACAATAAACATCTTCAGGAACTGCTGGAGTATACCTTGTTTCGCAATTTATTGAACCCCGATCACACCATATGCCACCTTTCTGGTCGATGGCATTACGCGGTGCATGTTATAAAAATGTAGCAATAAAGGCGTTTGTACCTGAAAAGATGAAGATTCTGCATAGCGCGATTTACGCAACAGGAATAGACTGAACACCAGACTCTATAAAAGATGCTAAAGGTTATTTATGACTCAACAGCCACAAGCCAAATACCGTCACGATTATCGTGCGCCGGATTACCAGATTACTGATATTGACTTGACCTTTGACCTGGACGCGCAAAAGACGGTCGTTACCGCGGTCAGCCAGGCTGTCCGTCATGGTGCATCAGATGCTCCGCTTCGTCTTGATGGCGAAGATCTTAAACTGGTTTCTGTTCATATTAATGATGAGCCTTGGACCGCCTGGAAAGAAGAAGAGGGCGCACTGGTCATCAGTAATTTGCCGGAGCGTTTTACGCTTAAGATCGTTAATGAAATTAGCCCGGCGACGAATACCGCGCTGGAAGGGCTTTATCAGTCAGGCGATGCGCTTTGCACTCAGTGTGAAGCCGAAGGTTTCCGCCATATTACGTATTATCTTGACCGCCCGGACGTACTGGCGCGTTTTACCACCAAAATTATTGCCGATAAAACCAAATATCCCTTCCTGCTTTCCAACGGTAACCGCGTTGCGCAAGGCGAACTGGAAAACGGACGTCATTGGGTACAGTGGCAGGACCCGTTCCCGAAACCGTGCTACCTGTTTGCGTTGGTGGCAGGCGACTTCGACGTGCTGCGCGACACCTTCACCACGCGTTCTGGTCGCGAAGTTGCGCTGGAGCTGTACGTCGATCGCGGCAACCTTGATCGTGCGCCGTGGGCGATGACCTCGCTGAAAAACTCCATGAAATGGGATGAAGAACGCTTCGGCCTGGAGTATGACCTCGACATCTATATGATCGTCGCGGTGGATTTCTTCAATATGGGCGCAATGGAGAATAAAGGTCTGAATATCTTTAACTCCAAATATGTGCTGGCCCGTACCGACACCGCCACCGATAAAGATTACCTCGATATTGAGCGTGTTATTGGTCACGAATATTTCCACAACTGGACCGGTAACCGTGTGACCTGCCGCGACTGGTTCCAGCTCAGCCTGAAAGAAGGTTTAACCGTGTTCCGCGATCAGGAGTTCAGCTCTGACCTTGGTTCCCGCGCGGTAAACCGTATCAACAACGTGCGCACCATGCGCGGATTGCAGTTTGCGGAAGACGCCAGCCCGATGGCGCACCCGATCCGCCCGGATATGGTCATTGAGATGAACAACTTCTACACCCTGACCGTTTACGAGAAGGGCGCGGAAGTGATTCGCATGATCCACACCCTGCTGGGCGAAGAAAACTTCCAGAAAGGGATGCAGCTTTATTTCGAGCGTCATGATGGTAGTGCAGCGACCTGTGACGACTTTGTGCAGGCGATGGAAGATGCATCGAATGTCGATCTCTCTCATTTCCGCCGTTGGTACAGCCAGTCCGGTACGCCGGTTGTGACCGTCAAAGACGACTACAATCCAGAAACCGAGCAGTACACCCTGACCATCAGCCAGCGCACGCCAGCTACGCCGGATCAGGCAGAAAAACAGCCGCTGCATATTCCGTTTGCCATCGAACTGTATGATAACGAAGGCAAAGTGATCCCGTTGCAGAAAGGCGGTCATCCGGTCAATTCGGTGCTGAACGTCACCCAGGCGGAACAGACCTTTGTCTTTGATAATGTCTACTTCCAGCCGGTGCCTGCGCTGCTGTGCGAATTCTCTGCGCCAGTGAAACTGGAATATAAGTGGAGCGATCAGCAACTGACCTTCCTGATGCGTCATGCGCGTAATGATTTCTCCCGCTGGGATGCGGCGCAAAGCCTGCTGGCAACCTACATCAAGCTGAACGTCGCGCGTCATCAGCAAGGGCAGCCGCTGTCTCTGCCGGTGCATGTGGCTGACGCTTTCCGCGCGGTGCTGCTTGATGAGAAGATTGATCCGGCACTGGCGGCAGAAATCCTGACGCTGCCTTCCGTCAATGAAATGGCAGAACTGTTCGATATCATCGACCCGATTGCTATTGCTGAAGTACGCGAAGCACTCACTCGTACTCTGGCGACTGAACTGGCGGATGAGCTACTGGCTATTTACAACGCGAATTACCAGAGCGAGTACCGTGTTGAGCATGAAGATATTGCAAAACGCACTCTGCGTAATGCCTGCCTGCGCTTCCTTGCTTTTGGTGAAACGCATCTGGCTGACGTGCTGGTGAGCAAGCAATACCATGAAGCAAACAATATGACCGATGCGCTGGCAGCGCTTTCTGCGGCGGTTGCTGCACAGCTGCCTTGCCGTGACGCGCTGATGCAGGAGTACGACGACAAGTGGCATCAGGATGGTCTGGTGATGGATAAATGGTTTATCCTGCAAGCCACCAGCCCGGCGGCGAATGTGCTGGAGACGGTGCGTGGCCTGTTGCAGCATCGCTCATTTACCATGAGCAACCCGAACCGTATTCGTTCGTTGATTGGTGCGTTTGCGGGCAGCAACCCGGCAGCGTTCCATGCCGAAGATGGCAGCGGTTACCAGTTCCTGGTGGAAATGCTAACCGATCTCAACAGCCGTAACCCGCAGGTGGCTTCACGCCTGATTGAGCCGCTGATTCGCCTGAAACGTTACGATGCCAAACGTCAGGAGAAAATGCGCGCGGCGCTGGAGCAGTTGAAAGGGCTGGAAAATCTCTCTGGCGATCTGTACGAGAAGATAACTAAAGCACTGGCTTGATAAATAACCGAATGGCGGCAATAGCGCCGCCATTCGGGAATTTACCCCTGTTTTCTCAGGCGAGTTTCAGATTCACCACGCTGCATCACCCGTTGCAACACTTCCGCTTCCAGCTCCGCTAATCGCACCGACCCTAACCGGCGCGGACGGGGGATATCCACCGTCAAATCCAGACCAATTTTTCCCTCTTCAATTAACAACACCCGGTCAGCCATTGCTACCGCTTCGCTCACATCATGCGTCACCAACAGTACGGTAAAGCCGTGCTCCTGCCAAAGTGACACAATCAAATCCTGCATCTCGAGCCGAGTCAGGGCGTCCAGCGCCCCGAGCGGTTCATCAAGCAATAATAAACCCGGTCGATGAATCAACGCTCTTGCCAGCGCCACTCGCTGTTTCTGCCCGCCTGAAAGTGCGGCAGGCCATTCCCCTGCGCGATTCTCCAGTCCTACTGCAGCCAACGCCCGACGCGCGGCATCGCGCCACTGGCCTTTAAGGCCTAACCCAACGTTATCAATCACCGATTTCCACGGCAGCAGACGCGCATCCTGAAACATCATTCGCGTGTCTTCCTGAATCTCAGCCAGCGGTGTGGTGCCCGCTAACACATCGCCAGCGGTTGGCGTTTCCAGACCTGCCAGCAGGCGCAGCAGGGTACTTTTGCCACCACCGCTGCGGCCCACCACCGCCACAAACTGACCAGCCGGAATATGTAAATCCAGTTGGTTCAGGACGATATTTTCCGCGTAATGTTTGCTTACTGCATTGAGCAACAATGGTGTGCCCTGGTTCAGACGAGCAGTATTCATACCGTGGCCTCCTTCAAATGATAAGCCGGGTTCCAGCGCAACCAGAGGCGCTCTAACAGCTGCGCGCTGACGTCAGCCAGTTTGCCGAGCAGGGCGTAAAGAATAATGGCGACTACCACCACGTCCGTTTGCAAAAACTCCCGCGCATTCATCGCCAGATAACCAATGCCGGAATTGGCAGAAATGGTTTCGGCAACAATCAACGTCAGCCACATCAGGCCCAATGCAAAACGCACGCCGACCATAATTGAGGGCAGGGCACCAGGCAGGATCACATGGATAAACAGCGGTATGCCGGATAATCCATAGCTACGCGCCATTTCCACCAACCCGCGATCGATATTACGGATGCCGTGCCAGGTGTTGATATAAATGGGGAATAGCGTGCCGAGCGCCACCAGAAAGATTTTTGCGGATTCATCAATGCCAAACCACAAAATCACCAGCGGGATCAGCGCCAGATGCGGCACGTTGCGCAACATCTGAATGGAGGTATCCAGCAGCCGTTCTCCCCAGCGCGACAGCCCGCTAATCAGTCCCAGAATCAAGCCCAGCGATCCGCCAATTGAAAAGCCAATGAGCGCCCGCCAGGAGCTGATCGCCAGGTGCTGCCACAATTCGCCGCTGGCGGAGAGCGTCCAGAACGCCGTCACCACTCCTTCCGGAGAGGGCAAAATACGCGTCGACAGCCAGCCAACTGAGGAGGCCAGTTGCCACACCGCCACGATGCCCACCGGTAAAAACCAGGGGGCAACGCGCAATAACCACTTTTTCACTGGCGTTGCCATTATCGTGTTCCTTAGCTTTGCGCGACTTTACGGGGGATAAAATCATTTGCCACCGCTTCGCCTTGCGGATTCAGCGGCTGCGGCTGGGGAATTTCCGGGATGGCGACATCCAGATGCGGGAACAGCAATTCGCCAACCCGATACGCTTCTTCCAGATGCGGGTAGCCCGAAAGCACAAAACTGTCGATGCCAAGTGCAGCGTATTCGTTGATTCGCGCGGCGACCGTCGGACCATCGCCCACCAGCGCCGTCCCGGCACCGCCGCGCACTAAGCCAACGCCCGCCCATAAATTGGGGCTGATCTCCAGATTGTCGCGCTTGCCGTTATGTAACGCCGCCATCCGCTGTTGTCCTACGGAATCCGTCCGGGCGAATGCGGCTTGTGCTTTGGCGATAGTCTCATCATCAAGATGCGAGATTAACCGCTCGGCGGCCTGCCACGCTTCGTCGTTGGTTTCACGAACAATCACATGCAGACGAATACCGAAACGAATTTTGCGTCCATGCGCGGCAGCTTTCGCCCGCACTTGTTCGATTTTCTCTTTAACCAGTTCCGGCGGTTCGCCCCAGGTGAGGTAGAGATCAACTTGTTCTGCCGCCAGCTCCTGGGCGACGTCTGACGATCCGCCAAAGTAAAGCGGAGGATACGGCTGTTGAATCGGCGGGAAGAGCAGTTTTGCTCCGCGCACATGAATATGTTTGCCGTTGAAATCGACGGTTTCTCCCAGCAATAAACGCCGCCAAACCTGGGTAAATTCCGCCGAGGCTTCGTAGCGCTCGCTATGATCAAGGAACACGCCGTCGCCTGCCAGTTCTTGTGGATCGCTGCCTGTGACCAGGTTAAACAACGCACGACCATTCGAGAGACGGTCAAGCGTGGCGGCCTGGCGGGCGGCAACGGTAGGTGATGTCACACTGGGGCGCAGGGCGACAAGAAACTTCAGCCGCTGCGTCACTGGGATCATCGACGCCGCCACCAGCCACGCATCTTCGCAGGAGCGCCCCGTTGGGATCAGCACACCGGTATAGCCCAGGCGATCCGCCGCTTGCGCAATTTGTTGCAGATAACCGTGATCAACCTGGCGTGAACCTTCTTCCGTTCCCAGATAATGCCCGTCACCGTGGGTCGGTAAAAACCAGAACATATTCAGACTCATAATTGTTTTCCTTCCAGTTGAGTGGGCTGCCAGATACGCTGGCGAATATCGACTTTTTTCGGCACCAGACGGTTTTCATAAAACAGATCTGCCGTTTGCTGCTGTAAGGCGGCAACTTCGGCGTTAACCGGTTTGATGGTGGTGGGAGGGCGATGATCCAGATACGAGGCAATCACCGGGGCTGGTAAGCCCATCGTTTTTGCCAATAAGGCGATGCTTTGCTCGCGCTGGCTGCGGGTTAACGCATCGGCCTCACTAAAGGTTGCCAGTACACCCTGAATAAATGCGCCGTTTTTTTCTGCATACGGACGGGCAGCCAGATAAAACGATCCGGTCTGATTGAGATCGGTGCCGTCTTTTAGCACCCGCACGCCGCCCTGTAATAATGCAGCGGAGTAGTAGGGATCCCAGATAGCCCATGCGTCGACGTTACCTTGCTGGAACGCGGCGCGGGCATCAGCGGGTGTCAGGTAAGTGGGTTGTATATCGGTAAACTTAAGCCCGGCCTGGCGTAGTGCGCGTAGTAAAAGATTGTGCGAACTGGAACCTTTCTGAAAGGCAACTTTGTGACCTTTAAGATCGGCTACGGTTTTGATCGGGCTGTTTTCTGCCACCAGAATCACTTCGGCTTTGGGCTTCGGCGGCTCGACGCCCACGTATACCAAATCAGCCCCGGCGGCCTGAGCAAAGATTGGCGGAATATCCCCGGTACTGCCGAGATCAATACTGCCAACGTTTAACGCCTCCAGCATCTGTGGGCCAGCCGGGAACTCCACCCAGGAGATTTTTGTTTGCGGATAGCGTTTTTCCAGCATTTGGTAATTTTTCGCCAGCACCGAACTGATGTTGCTTTTCTGATAGCCAATCCGTAACGCCTCTGGCGAAGACTCCGCGGCAACAGCAAGTGTAGAGACGCTAAGTAATCCCGCCAGCGCTAGTTTAATGATCTTACGCATGGGCATTACCTCGCAGAGACAGAAGATCGGGAACCTGAACATCGCGGCGGTGCAACGCCTGCCAGAAAGTTTCCAGCGCGGTATCAAGACGGGTTTGCAGATTTGGCGTGAACTGCGGCTTGTGGTGGTAATCAATCACCTGTGAGTCATCGGCAAACACGCCGTGCAGGATCTCCTGGGCTTTCAGCGCACTTAAAACTGGCTTAAGGGCATAATCGACCGCCAGCAGATGGGCCACCGTACCGCCCGTCGCCAGCGGTAGCACCACTTTGCCTTGCAACGCACGTTCTGGCAGCAGGTCGAGCAGGGTTTTTAGCGCACCGGAATAGGCGGCTTTATACACAGGCGTGGCGACAATCAGCCCGTCAGCCTGTTGCAACTGTTCGGTGAAGGTATTGAGTGCCGGACTATCGAAACGAGCATAAAGCAGATCTTCCGGGGCGAAGTTTTGCAGATTCCAGTGATAAACCTCTACATCCAGGCCATTCAGTTTTTCCCGCGCATATTCCAGCAAGGAGCTGGAGCGAGAAGGAAAGCGAGGACTACCCGCCAGGGTGATGACACGCATACTCTCTCCTTATAACCAATTGTTCTTGTTTTGTTAACATTGATAACAATTCGGTCAGTCTGTCGGAGAGACAAGAAAATGCCAAATATAAATTTTGTGTATCTTTTTCTAAAAATGAACTAAGGATTGAGGGATATGTATCACGTGTATTTATTTATTGGATATTCAATAAATGTTGAATCAATGAATTACTCGTTCAGGTAATAAGTAAATATTCATGAAATCTATAAATTAAAAATTTGTCACTTATTGGATTAAGGATGCTTGATTTAAATGGCGGGCAATTGTTGTTATTATTAAGTCCAATGTCATTTAAAGGCATTATCATA
>OMCT01000860.1_pt1 | contig 20862 bp, 14 predicted proteins | sample 1674301 | NCBI WGS metagenome assembly OMCT01 (sample SAMEA103958158, study PRJEB25191) | human gut metagenome
TTTATTAACAATTAAAAACTAAAATTATGGAAATGGAAAAGTTTTATGTAGCTCCGGAAGTGGAAGTTCTGGAGGTAGAAGTTGAAAGAGGCTTCGAAGTAAGTATTGAAGATGGAGATTTCCCTATCTAAAAATGAAATGAAATGTTAATTGAACAAAAAATTATTATTGAGAAACGATGAGAACAAAACATTTAATTACAGCATTGACCCTGCCTGCACTTATGCTGACAGGTTGTGCAGAAGACTTGACTTTGGAAAATGCAACAAATAGTTTGCAGAAAGACCGCCGTACAGTTGACGTTCCTAACGTTAAACTTGATGTGAACGAAGCAGAGACTCGTTTAGCTCTCTCTGGAAATAGTTATGTATTTGAAGCTGGAGATTTGCTTGGAGCCTGTTTGATGGATGATATTACAACTTATTATCAAAATCCAAACTACAAATGGGGTGAGTGGTTCAAATTTATTAATTATATCCATACCAATTATAAATTCAGTTATAATACCACAACTAAGACATTCGAAAATAATGCCTTAATGAGTGAAGGTAACTATTTCTTTTACTACCCGTATGATGTAACTATGACAGATCGTAATGCATTCGAACAAGAATTGAATGCAGAACAGATACTTAAGAAAAACGCTGACGGGTCGCTTAATCCTCGACAAACAGTTCTTGACAATCAGCTATTTTTAGGACATAGTGCTATTTCGGGCGACCGCGAAGACCATGATAACTTAGCTGTTACGATGAAAGCTGTATATGCCTATCCTGCTTTCCGTATTGCTTATTCATCACCGCAACCTATCGTAGTTAAGAAGGTGGCTTTCAAACAAGTAGATAATGAAGGTGATGTTGCAAATGATGGAACTGTAGAATCGTTCAATACAACATTAAAAGTTGATCCTTCTTCACTGAATGTTGGTAGTTTTAAAACGGACAATCCAAAAGTTTTGAAAGATGATGTAACTTTCTATAGCATGACAGACAAAACTACGGCTAATCAGATTTCAGTAGAGATTCCCGATGTACAATTGTCAAGTGGAAGCACTGTTGCCGGTTATGTTGTAATTCCTGCAGGTGTCTATGATGCTAATGTTGGAGGAGCAAATAAGTCTCTATGGATGTATGTATATACAGATAAAGGTATCGTAAGAACATACTTGAACGAAAAGAATCCTGAACAAGAACCGGGCGGTTCACCTTCGGACAATGTTTGGACAAAAGCAAATTATACAAACTTCCAACCCAACAATGGCATGATTATTGATATGGGATTCTCTTATGAGGCAATTTCTGCTCCAACCTCATTCACTGTATCTACAACTGAAGACTTTGAATTGATTATGAGCTGGCAGAAGAATCAAAGCGTGCCGACAACTTTGACTGCAACCATTGTAGGTGACAAAATTGAGTTGTCTAAAACTATCTATGACGTGCTGAACAATGAAAACCTCACATTGAATCTGATAACAGATGGTGAAAATGAAGCAACAGTTACTATTCCAGTTGATGCTCCAGCTAATGCTTTGGATAGAATTAACATCTTGACCCAAGATAAACTTACAGTTATAAATAAGGCGAACTTGACTGTAAGAAAAGATCTCCAGAATGGTACTGATACTTATGCTCCTGTTTTATTGAAGAATGAAGGTACAATGACCTTCACTGGTAATACCTACAATTTCTCTAATTGTGAGTTTGTAAATGAGGGAACTGTTGTCTTGAATAATCAGGCGACACAAATTCCTATGGTAATGACTTACATTGGAAATAAGCAATTTAAGAATAGAGGCGTTTTGACTATTGCTAGCGATGTCAACCTTAATGGAACCGGTTCTAATGGTATCTTGAACCAAAATGCCGGTAAATTGACTATTAACAAGGATGTTGTAGTAAAGGGAAGAATTAGCAATGAATTGGCAGATTCTTATTATGCTACGCCAGCCACAATTGTAGTTAATGGAACATGGGAAGAAGCAGATGGTATAAATAAAGCTAGCATCGTGGTAGCAAGCACAGGTAAGATTGTAGCTAACGAACTTGAAAATGGACAAAAATACATTTACAATTATTTGAGCCAACTTGTTTATCGTGGTACAATTGAAAACTCCGGTATTATTCTTAATATCAAGAATGGTTCCGCAGGTGGTAACGAAGGTGCCTTGATTGTCATGAAGGCAAATACTGCACGTCTGATTACGAAATCCGGTAGTGTAGGTGAGATTGACAATACAGTTTGTAGTACAGCTGTTAGTAAACAAGCAACTGAAACTATCTTCTGTCAGATAAATTCGAATAAGACTGCCCAAGAGGTGGCAGACTTGGCATTGAACAGTAATGCTAATCGCTTAGATTTCATTAATAATGTAACGCTTACTATACCTAGTAAGACCGATGGAACAAAGAACGATATCACAATAACAATTCCTGAAGTTAAGGTGAATGGTAATTTGACTATTGATGGTGCTAAGAATGTCGTTCGATTTGTGAACGGTACTACAGGAACTAAGATGAATATTGTTGGCGGTACAACAGAAATTACTGCGCAGACACTTGTTAGTCTCGGAGCAAGCGGTAAGATTGATGGAACATTGGATGTTAATGGCGGACACCTTATCATACGTAATAACGCAAAATTATATGGTAAAAAAGGTACTAATGTTAATGATAGCAATGTTGAAAACTATGGCTCTTGGATTACTCAGTGATTATAATAGAATTACTTCTATAATTTAATAATGAAAAGAAGAAGGTGTGTCAAAAAGCACACCTTCTTTTTTGTATAAGCTTGGCATGAGTGTTAGTGTAACCATCCTAAAGTAACAATCCGAAATCCGCCATGTTTTTTATATATGAACAAATTCCGAGTTTTGCTTCAAAAAAGCCATGTTCAACTTGAATGGTGATATGCTGCAATCTTATTGACCATCGTAAAGGTTTGACAGTCTGTGTTATTCTATCCCCCTCCTCATTTATCTCCCCAACAAGATATCGAAAATTCCAGCCCAAACCGATTATCTAAACCTATTATTTTCCCCAGTTACCAAAATATTTTTCCCCAGTTAGGAAAAAAATCCTCCCTAACTAAGCAAAAATCCTCCCCTTCCCCCTCTCTCCATTTTCCCTGTAAAAAAATCCTGCCAAATTTGCATAAACCACACGGCTGCACTACCTTTGCCCACCGATATGGTAAAGGAAATCATTTCTCTGCTTCCCCCGCAGGCCCGCCGCCGCAGTTGGCGCGTGGCACTGGCCGTACTGGTGCGCGCTGTACTCGACTTTGCAGGTGTGGCCGCACTGATTCCGTTGTTGCTGGCCGTATTGCGCCCCGGAGGTTCGCGAGGCGAGATGTTGCTGCTTTGCGGAGCTGTGATGGGCTTTGTGGTGCTGAAGAATGCATTAGTAGTGGCCTTGGCACGGGTGGAAAGCACCTTTCAACTGGAAATATATCGCGACTTCAGCCGGCGGATGTTTGTCAACTACTACCGGCGCGGACTGCTGTTCCTGAAGAGTAAAAGCAGTGTGCAGCTTGGGCACGAGGTGAACTATGTGTGCTACACCTTCTGCCTTTGTGTGCTTGCCCCGCTGTTTCGCATTGTGGGCGATGCCGTACTCATCCTGTTTATGATGGCTGCTCTCGTGATATGGGAGCCGCTAGCCGGCCTGTTGCTGTGCGCAGCTTTCGTACCGTTGTCACTGATTTACACGGTAGCTGTGCGCCGTCGTCTGCGCAAGTACGGCCAGGAGGAATTAGAAGCACGCCGCAAGCAGAGCCGTACGGTGGTTGAAGCCTTCCGCGGCTATGCCGAATTAGAGATAGCCCAGGCATTCGGCACCTCGCTTGCCTCCTTCGACCAAGGCATGGACAGCATCGTACACAGCCGACAGCGCATGGAGCGCTACCAGCTGTTTCCCCAGTTCTTGAGCGAAGCCGCCATCGTAGTAGGTATAGCCCTGCTAATAGGAGCCGGACGTGGTGACCTGAGCATCGTGAGCGGAGTGTTTGCAGTAGCGGCATTCCGTCTGATTCCTGCCATGCGCAGCATCCTGAACAGTTGGGTAACGCTGCAGAACGCTTCGCACTCGATACAGGTAGTCTCCGAAGGACTGACCGAAAGCCAGACGGCAGAAGAAAGCAGTGAACAGCCCTTTACCTTCAAGCACACACTGGAACTGAAAGACCTGGGATTTGCTTTCCCCGACGGAGAACAGCTGTTCAGCCACCTGAACCTGACCATCCACCGGGGCGAACGCATCGGCATACGCGGCCCCAGCGGATCGGGCAAATCGACACTGTTCAATCTGCTATTGGGCTTCCTGACACCGACCGAAGGCGAGATATTGGTGGACGGACGCCGGCTGACCACCGCCAACCGAAGCCGTTGGCACAAACTGGTAGGCTACGTGCCGCAGGAAATCTTCATCGTAGAAGGTTCGCTGCTCGACAACGTTGCCTTGGGGCATCCCTCGCCCGACCGTCAGCGGGTGATGGAAGTACTGGAACAGGTACGTCTGAAAGACTGGTTAGAGACGCTTCCGCAAGGATTAGATACCCCACTGGGCGAATACGGCAGTCGCCTGTCGGGCGGACAGAAACAACGCATCGGCATAGCCCGTGCCTTGTACAAAGAAGCGGAAGTGCTGTTTTTCGACGAAGCCACTTCGGCCTTGGACAGCCGCACGGAAAGCGAGATAAACCGCGCATTGGAGGAACTGTCCGAACAGTGTCGCGAACTGACCATGATCATCATTGCCCACAGGGAGACATCGCTGCGGGTGTGTGACAGGATTTGGGACCTCACCCCCGAAAGGGTGTGTCAAAACTAAAAGTAACTGACATCTTGTTATTTTTAGACACGGATTACACGGAAAAACACTGAGAAAGAAGAATAATCATCCGCGAAATTCCGTGTAATCCGTGCCTAAAGGAAAGCGGTTTACACCCTCAGGAGCGTGATGAAGGAGGATTCAGGGTTTAGAGCTGAGGGTTTAAGGTTGAGGGTATATAGATTTGGAAATGAAAACAATACATATTTAATTATGGAACAAGACTATATGATTGCAGGCTTTCGCCTGCGTGTGGAAGGTGAGCCGTTAGTGAAAGCTGTAGCCAACATCGGCGGATTCGGCGTATTTGCCATCGACTCGACAGCCGATCCCAATTTCCGCTTCGTCTGGAGCGAGGAGAAGGCTCCTGCCTTTACAGCCGAGCTATACCGCAACGACCCGGTACTGACCCACAACCGTTTCGGACGTTACGAAAAAGGATACATATTCGAAACTGCCTACATAGGCAGCGATCAGACGCTTTCTGTCTGGACGGCCGAAGGATCACGCACCGCCTACTTCAGCGGCAACCTCGACGTCAGCCTGCTGCGCTTTGCCTGCTGGATAGCTTTCGGCATCCTGATTGCTCCCCAGAAGGCTGTGGCCATCCACACCAGCACCATTGTCTTTCACGACAAGGCTGTTATCTTCCTGGGCGAGAGCGGTACCGGAAAGAGTACACACACCCGCCTGTGGCGCGAAAATATTGAAGGTGCTACGTTACTGAACGACGATAGCCCCATCGTGCGCATACACAACGGCATCCCCTACGTATATGGCAGCCCGTGGAGCGGAAAGACACCGTGCTACAAGACAAACTCGTACGAGTTAGTGGGTTGCGTGCGCCTTTCGCAGGCTCCCTACAACGAAATCAAGAAACTGAAAGTGATGCAGGCCTATGCCGCCCTTCACCCCTCGTGCCCGCCCGACTTTGCCTACGACGAGAAACTGTACGACTACATCAGCCAGATACTGAACGACATACTGGTTAAGGTGCCTGTTTACCACCTGGCTTGCCTGCCTAATGCCGAAGCTGCCCACCTGTCGTGTAAAACCATCTTCGGAGTATGAGGAAACTGGTTGTAGCCAACGATTTTCTGGCCGAAGCCGCTGAAGTACTGCGACAGGGAAAGAGGGTAAAAGTACGCATCGATGGGCAAAGCATGTTCCCCTTCATCATCGGCGGGAAAGATGTGGTAGAGATTGATCCACTGCCTGCCGACGGCGAACTGCCCGCTTGGTGCTGCTCCTTCTACCAGTGGGAAGGAAAATACATGGTGCACCGCTACATCGGACGCGAAGGCGACGAATGCCTGATGCTGGGCGACGGCAATCTGTACCGGATAGAGCGTGTGAAGCGCAGCGAAGTACTGGGACTGCTGCGCTACATTTATCATCCGGACGGCAGTGTACAGGACTGTACCGACAGCCGGTGGCTGAAGCGCGGTGCCTTGTGGTACAGGCTGAAACCGATCAGACGGATATTGCTGCCGCTGTTCAGGATGATCAGATGAGTTAAGAAATTAAGAAGTTAAAGAAGTTAGGGAAGTTATCACTTTGCTCCGCTCCGTTAGAAGTTAAAGCCGATAGTTATGTAATGGTTAACGGTAAATGACTAATTCCTCATTTCTCGGTCTATTGGCCTTTAACTTCTAAGCCCGCCTAACGGGCGATAACTTCTATAACTTCTTTAATTACTTTCAGGTACACGATCGTTGCTTTCTGTCAGCCGACGCAAATCGGCTCCGGAAGGAGACTGGAAGACACGCAAGTCGAATTCGGGAATGATGGCCAGCACGTGGTCGAAGACATCGGACTGTACGCCTTCGTACGGAACCCAGTCTTTAATGGTGGAAAAGAAATAGAGTTCGACAGGCAGGCCGTGGTCGGTAGGCTGCAAATAGCGCACCATGCAGTGCAACTCGGTATTCACCACGGGCAGACTCTTCAGATAAGCCGTCAGGTAAGCACGGAACACACCGAGATTGGTCTGTCGGCGGCCGTTCACCAACACTTCGTTGTCTATGCCATTCTCCTGATTATAAGCCTCGACGACGGCTTCGGTACGGTCGATGTAGTCCTTCAGCAACTGAATTTTACGATACTTCTCGAGCATCTCGGGCGTACAGAAGCGTACGCTGGTCATGTCGATGTTGATGCTGCGCTTTACCCGACGCCCACCACTCTCGCGCATACCGCGCCAGTTCTGGAAGGAATCGCTGACCAGCATATAAGGGGGGATGGTGGTAATGGTATTGTCCCAGTTGCGCACCTTCACCGTGTTCAGCGTCACCTCGATCACAATGCCGTCGGCACCATACTTGGGCATGGTGATCCAGTCGCCCACCTTCAGCATGTCGTTGGCCGAAAGTTGCACGCCGCTGACAAAACCCATGATGCTGTCCTTGAACACCAGCATCAGGACGGCTGCCGAAGCACCCAGACCGGCTAACAGCGAAAGGGGCGACTTGCCTAACAGTTCGGCCACCACCACAATAATTCCGATGGACCACAGCAACACTTGCAACGTCTGCAGCAATCCCTTCAGCGGACGGTCGCGCATGGATTCCTTTTCGCTATACACCGTATAGGCAGCTTTCAGAAATGCGTTGATGAACAGCAGGAAAGCAAATATGATGTAAATGAAGCACAGGCGCCGGATGAAGTTCAACGTCACCGAATCGGTCTGAGCAAACGCCACGGGTATAAGCATATAGATAATCACCGGCGCTACCATGTGGCTCAGGTAAACCATCACATTGCGGTTGAACAGAATGTCGTCCCACGTAGCCTTTGTCTTTGCCACCAGCCGGGCAATGGCCCTGAGCAGTACCTTGCGGCAAATCAGGTCGGCAGCAAAGGCCAATATCAATACCAAAGCAAAAGCAATGAACTGATCCAGCCAATCGGCCGTATGGGGATTCATACCCCAGTTTATCAGCAGTTTATCAATATTATTCAGTAGTTCCATTTTTTAAGAAGTTAAAGAAGTTAGGGAGGTTCATGTCACTGCTTACGCTGATTTCTCAGATTAAAGAATGAATCATCCGCCAATATTCTTTCCACGTCCTCGCGCATCCACTGGTAATGCCAGAGGGACTTGTATCCTTCGTTCTTTTTCAACATCAGCTGAACGGCTGCCTGACTGTTTTCATAACTGGTCAGTTCGTTATGAAACTGTTCGTCGTGACGTGCCAGCCGCTTGATTTCCTTCTCGCGCTCGCGCCTCAACTGGGTGCAAACCGGAGTGAGCAGCTTCATCACTACATTGTCCATGATGTGATGTCCCTGTATATATAGGTAAGTCGTATCGGGCGTTACACCCAGCGGCTCCAGTTCTTCGCGCAAAGCGTCCACCTGTTCGAGGAGTTGAGGAAAACGGGTGCCCAATTCGCTCAGCTTTCTGTCCACCCGGCGCTTCATGTCGTCCAAGCAGCGATAGGGCTGATGCAGAGTGACGTCCTGAATACGAACGCACTGGTTGAACTCGTACATGGGAAACGTGTTGGTATCGTGCTGACGGTAAAACCAGATGTTCCACAAAAACAGCGGATAGGCAATGCGAGAATATCTGCGCATGAACTCGGGAAAGTCAATCAGTACACGGTCGTTCAGCGTGGCCTGTACACAAACCTCGTGCAGGCTCTCGGCAAAGCAAAGATAATTCTCGATGGCATAGACGTAGGTCTGCAACACGAAAGGATTCTTGTTGATGCGCCGGGAAACAGCCGTATTGCCCTGCATCAGAAAGTCGTAGTCGCTATCCACACAGGCTATCAGGCTGCGTCCCAGCTCGTCGGCATTGAGGGTATTGAGCAAAACCATTTTCTTCCCTTTCGACAAGGACGTCTGCGACGGAAGCATCACCTGAAAATAATGTTCGTCGTCCTCGAACTCAGAGAGCAGGGTACGCCAGAAAGCAACGTCGTCGTAACTCTCCACATAGGCCACAATGCGGCGGCGCTTCTTCTTGGGCGAAAGCCGTGTGGCAGCATCCAGATAAGCGGAAGTCAGATTATGTCGTAAGGAAGTAGCCACGGTATCAGTCTTTTTCTTGGGTTTCGGTTGATATCTCACTCACTTCGGTCACGGCATCGAGCCAGCCTTCCATGATGACGGCAGGCGAATGGGTGGTCAGTATCAGCTGCACTTCGGGATTCAGCGAACGGATCATCCCAATGAGCTTCTGCTGCCACTCCACGTGCAGCGAGGCTTCGGGCTCGTCCATGAACAGGACACAATGCGTGCCGCCACGTACCAGAACCGTCAGCAGAATGACAAGCATCTGCTTTTCGCCGGAAGACAACTTGTAGGGCAACAGCCGTTCGCCGTCCTGATAGAACACGATTTCGTTGCTCTTCCGGTCGATTTTCTTACGGGTGTAACTGAAAAGGTCGTCCACCAAATCCTGAAACTTACGTTTGGGTACTGACAGGAGGGAAGCCTGATTGCGCAACTGCTCGTCGTCACTACTGAGCAGTTCGATCATCTTGTTTCCCACATTCACCTGATAGTCCAGGTAACGGCGCTGTAGCAGATACAGCTGCCAGTCGAGTTCGGACCTGACATTCGGGTCGGCCATCCGGGCGGTAAAGTCGCCCATAATGAGCGGACGGTCGTAGCTACGAATGACATCGTAAGGAATGTAGGTGGCCTCGGGATTGTCGAAGAAAACGCGTACTCCGTTCTTCTCGTCCGTCTTCATCGCTCCGGACGTCTGCTCCAGATAGCCTACCGAGCGGTTCAGGATCGTAGTCTTCCCCACCCCGTTAATGCCCGAAAGGATGTTGACGTCGGGACGCAAGTCCCAGGCAATGTCGTAACGGTGCCACAAGCCGTGAATTTCGATGCGACGTATGTAGTTAGCAGGTATTTCCATGAAAATTCCGTTTTTTAATGAAATCCGACAGGACTAAACCATGAGACAAAGGCCGCCTCGTCCGAGCCCCTTTTTCCACGGCACGTCCTATGCCTTACAAAGATAAGAGAACAAATCGATAAAGCAGCCAAACGAACCCGTTTTTTTGTCGCGAAAAAGAGCTTCGGCCGAACCGGATGGAAAATAAAGCTATTTAAGCTTCGCCAGTGCTCAACTTATTAGTTGACAAGGCTTCAGTCCACAAGGATACAAGGCCGGGAACAGCCTGTTTGATCAGATGCCTCCTGAAACGGCTCGTCACAACCCCCTTGTCCACTCGTCCACCTGTTACCCGTCAACTGCAAATTGAGCTTACGTATTGAAAATCGACGAAGTCAAAGTTGAGTAAAGCGACTTCAGTCGTAACGAAAGTCGGGAGGCACCGGCCTCCGAAGAAACCGAGCCCCCCGAACTGACATCAGAGAGAATTGTAGGTAAAGAATATGAATAGATTAAAGTATAGGTATCATTCGATGTAGCTGTCTAAAGAGCCGTTGTAATCCACCTCCTTGGCCGGATAGACCCACGTCCAGTTGTTGCCTTCTTCGGGCTTGATGGTAATGGCAAACTGGGCATGGAAACTGCCCTCGGGATAGGCGTGACGCACCACCGGCTCGCGCCAGCGCTTGTGGTCGAACCAGTCGAAGCCTTCGCCCCACAGCTCGATGCGGCGATACAGCTTCACTTCTTCGAGCAACTGGTTGCCGGTCTTGTCGCAAGTGTATTGGGGATTGCGCCCACTATCCTTTATCAAAGCCTGCAGAAGCGCCTGCGTTTCCTTGTCCTTGCCACCCAGATGGCAGTTGGCCTCAGCTTCAATCAGATACATCTCGGCCGAACGGAAGTGATTGAGCTGTCCCACACCCGGCTGACTGGTACACTGGAATTTGAACTGCATGTAGGCAAATATCAGGCTGGTAGAATAGACCTTGTCGGGATAGTCCTTGCGAACCCGTTCGAGCATGGGACCGGTAGTGACACGTCCGTTGGAAGTGTTATAGGTATCGCCTTCGTGCGGTGCCAGAAACATGCGGCGGCGTATATCGGTTTCGGGGATGCGGTCGTAGAGTTCCTTGCTGATGGCGCAGGGATAAGCCCGACAGATGCTTGCACTGGAGTTACTGCCCTGATAGGCAAAGAAAGAATAATAGTAAAGTGTCTGGTCGGGAGCACTGTAGCTGCTCCATATCCACTCGCTGTTGGGGGTGCTGAAGCCTCCGTCCACATACTCGTCATTACTCATCAACGGATAGTCCTTGCGAGCCAGCGGAGCATACTTGGCTGCCGATGCCCAGTCTTCACGCGTCAGTGCCGCACGGGCATAGACGGCATAAGCCACCGCCAGGTCGGGACTGTGATTGTCGCCACGGTCGCGCGACATTTTGCTGCGGGTATAGCAGTCGATGGCTGTATCGAGGTCGGTATATATCTGCTGGTACACCTGAGCCAAGGTCGAAGCAGGCAGGTCGCCGTCGGACGTATCGAGCCTCAGCGGAAGCCCGCGCGAAGCACCCTGATTGCTGTCGGTCCAACGATGGCAGTACAGCTGGCTGAGCATCAGATAAGAATAGGCACGGATGGTGAGTGCCTGTGCACGGATAAAGTCGCGTTCGGCCTCTTTGCCGGCAGCCTTATCGATGTTGACAATGATGCGGTTGGCATTGCCTATCAGCTTATAATAGTAGAACCAGGGATAGTAGCAGTATAGCGTAGAACTGCGCTCAAGGAAGGAAGTGCCGTTGATGATGTCGGCCCATCCCGTCAGGTTGCACTTTTGGAAGTCGTTACCCGGATAGTTTCCGTACCAAGTCTTGATGGTGCCCTCGCCATTGACTCCCTGCTGGTTCAGGTATTGCTGAGTCATCATCAGGCAGAGGCCGTTGACGGCCAAGCGGGCATTGTCAGTTGTTTCGAAGACGGTGCCGGTGTCGGTGGCCGACTGGGGCAGCGTGTCGAGGTAGTCGGCCGAACAGGCAGTGAGCAGGGCCGAGGTCACGGATATATAAAGTAGATTTTTCAGTTTCATAAGGGTATTTTTTTTGTCGTAAGTAAAATTACAGTTTCACACTCACTCCCACCGAGAAGATGCGCGGAGTCACCAGGTAATTGCCCTGTCCGCCGGAGAACGACTGCTGGGGGTTCATGCCCTGACGAGCAGTAAACGTCCAGAGATTTTCGCATGTGAGGTTCAGACCTACACTCTGAAGACCGATGGGCTCGACCCACGTCTGAGGCAGACGGTAAGACAAGGTCAGGTTCTTCACCACCAGATAATCGGCCGAAGTAAGCCAACGGGAAGACACGGCATTGTTGTCCGAACTCAGCGTACTGTTGATCTGCGGTATGCCGTCTTTGCGGATGCGATCGGGCGACTGCTCGTTCATGCCTTCGGGGGCTTGCGTCCACGACTTCATGATGTCGGAGTGGTAATTGCTGGGGCTGGTACCGGTGGTCATCAGCGACTGGTAAACGCCGTCCAGCGTCTTGCCACCCAGCGAATAGGTGAACAGGGCGGAAAGCGTCAGCGACTTGTAGCTGACAGTGCCCGTAAAGCTTCCATACACCGTAGGCAGTGCCGAACCGTGAAACTCGCGCTGGCCGTAGGTGGTCTTGGTGACGTAAGGCACACCGTTTATCACCGTCACCTTACTGGTGATGTCGCTGCCTGTCTGCTTGTTGCCCAGCGTGGTGCCGTCGGGCATATTGACGTAGTAGTCCTCCAGATTGGCCTTGTAGAGGGAATTACCGGTCAGCTGATCCACGCCCTCGAATGTATAGGTATAGAATTCATAACGGCTCCGACCTTCCACAATCTTATAGGCCCCCGACAGGATACCATCCTTATTCTGATCGGGCAACTTCACAATCTTGTTTTTCAGGAAAGTGGCATTGGTAGCCAGGTTGACGGTCCAGTTCTTGTTGCGGAAGACGTCGATGTCGGTATTGACTTCGATGCCACGGTTGGAGATGGTACCCAGGTTGCGCGTCACGGTAGCCTCGGCCGACGACGAAGAAGTGGCTCCTGCCGAAAGAGGCAGATAAATGTCAAACAAGAGGTCCTTGTTGCGCTTGTCGAAGTACTCCACACTGAGGTTCCAACGGTCGAACAATCGTGCTTCCACCGCCACGCCATATGCTTCGCCCGTCTCCCACTTCAGGTCGTAAGAATCGTTCTGGGTCAGATAGAGGGCTCCCTTGTGGGCATTCTGTGCCACGGAGTAAAGGCTCATGTAGCCGTAGTAACCCGCACCGGCATCGTTGCCCACCTGGCCGTAGTTGGCACGCAGCTTCAGGTCGTTCACCCAGCGTACGTCTTTCATGAAGGCTTCTTCGCTGATAATCCAGTTGGCACCCACACTACCAAAGTTACCCCAGCGGTTTTTGGGATGGAAACGCGAGGAACCGTCGCGACGGAAGGAAACTTCGAGGTTGTAGCGGTCGCGGAAGTTGTAGCGGATACGTCCCAGGTAACTTTCCGTACGATAGTTGTTCTCGTAGCCGTCGAGGCTGGTGATTTCGGTGAAGTTGTTGAAGTTGGCGCGGTCGGCAAAAATCTGCGACGTCTTGAAGCCATAGACGTAATCGTAGTTGTACGAGAAGTTTTCGTGAGCCACCAGTACGTCGAACAGGTGGTGTCCGAACAGGTGCGTCCACTTCAGCTGCTGCTGGAAGGTGTAGCTTTTGTAGCGGAGTATTTCGCGACGGGCACGTCCGTCGCTACCCTTTCCGTTGCCGATAACGGCATTGTCGTACGAACTGTTGTCCGACTGGCTCAGGTTCATGTCGCCCTTCACGGTGAAGGTGAAGTCGCGCAGGAATTTGATGTCCATGTAGGCAATGCCTTGCAGGGTATTTCGCACGGTTTGATCCTGATCCAGCTCGTTTTCCCACACCACGTGCCGGTCCTGATACTGATTGCGGGTGGCTATCTCCACGTGATCGTCGTTGGTGTAGTAGCCGGGGTCGTATTGGGGTTTCCCATCAACCAGACGGTAGGAGCCGTCGGGATTGTGCAAATGTACGGGATAAATGGGGGCAATCTGACGGCAATACATGAAAGCATTGGTAAACGATGCACCTTGGTCGCCGGCCGTAATCTTGGCATTCTGATGGCTGCCCGAAAGGTTGACGCCTGCCTTGAGCCACTCTACGGGGTTCAGGTTGACCGATACGCGTGCCGAGAGGCGGTCGAAACTCGAGTTGCGCACGTATCCTTCTTCGCTGAGGTAACCCAACGAGAAGTAGTAATCGCTCTTCTCGCCGGCGGCATTGCCGCTGAACATGTACTCCTGACGATGACCGTTGCGGATCGCAGCCTTATACCAATCCAGGTCGTCGGCATAGCCGGGAAGCATCTGTACGCCTTGAGCCAAATGACCGGAAGCGTCGAACAGTTCCTTGTCGGGCTTGTTGAAGATGTTCAGGTAGAGCTGGTCGCTGATCAGGTTCTCGCTGGCATAACGGGCAGCCGTGGCAGGGTCGTCGCCGGCCGAAATGCGGGCATTGCGCAGGTTTTGCCAACTGGCCTCCATGAACTGCCGGGCATCGGTGCGGGCGTATTCCTTGATGCCTCGCGAGTAAATGCCCTGATTGACTTTCAGTTCGAAGCTCAGTTTGCCCGCCGTACCTTTCTTGGTGGTAATCAGGATGACACCGTTCGAAGCACGGTTGCCATAAAGAGCACACGAGGCGGCGTCTTTCAGCACCGAAATGCTTTCAATGTCGGCGGGATTGAGGTCGGCGATGCTTCCGCTGAAGGGTACGCCGTCCACCACGTAGAGGGGCGAACTGGAGCCGTTCACCGTCCCTATGCCTCGGATGCGGATGTCGGGCGCACTTCCCGGTGCCCCGTACGTGTTGTTGATCTGTACGCCCGATGTTCTTCCTTCGAGTGCCGAAGTGACGCTCGACGTGGGTCGCATCTCAATCTGCTTCTGATCGACGGACGAGATGGCTCCCGTCAGCGACGAACGTTTGGCGGTGCCGTAAGCCACGGTAACAAGCACTTCGTCAAGCACTTGCTGATCGCTCTCAAGGGCTACTTCCACATAGCTATCCACAGGTACTTCGCGGGTTTTCATACCCACAAACGAGATCACCAGCGCCTGCGCCGATGCAGGAACGCCGCTCAACTGAAATTTTCCTTCCACATTGGTTATAGCCCCCTGCGAAGTGCCTTTCACCAATACCGAAGCGCCGATGACCGGTTGCCCGTCTTCGGCCGAGGTGACAATTCCCGCCACCTGTCTTGTTTGTGCCCGAAGCATTCCCGCTCCGATGCAAACAAACAGAATCATTAACAAAACTCTCTCTTTCATAATAAATCATTTAACGTATAATGGTTAATTAGGATGTCCTTCATGTCCGGACGTTTTGTCCCCTGTTTTACGGTGCCTGGAAGTGGTTTGAGCCGTGCAAGTGTTGCTCGCGAGCCGTGCAAGTGTTGCTCGTGAGCCGTACAAGTGTCGCTCGTGAGCCGTACAAGTGTCGCTCGTGAGCCGTGCAAGTGTCGCTCGTGAGCCATGCAGGCATCCGGCAACGACCCTACTTGCGTCATTCACTCAGTGCGGCAAAAGTATAGGATAAAACGGCTGTGACCAAGCATACTTGATGTACATCAATCGAGTTATTAAAACACTATGTTTCAGCTTATTATATCAAACAAAGCATGTACATGCCATGTACAAACAATCCGAAAGGCACCCAAAGGGCCTCCATCAACCACCATCTGCCAACATTTTCCCCCGGCCTTTGCAAGGGAAATACGCACCGGACATTTCACCCACTATCATTGCTTAAAAGACGGCTTTTGGCTTGGTACCGCCAAACCTTTCACTATCTTCAGATAAGATACTCAGCAAAAAAATCAAGCAAGCTTATTTTTTTGCATTCGACTTTCATTATCTTTGCAATTTATATGAAACACACCTTATTGTTCCTCCTGCTTGCCTCGTGGCTCACCGCGTGCACCCACCGCCACGACGACATCCCGAAAGAATTTTGGGACAGCATCGCCTTGCACGACTCCGTCCAGCTGTCGGACAGCCTGCTTCAACTCGGCCTCGAACAAGCCATCGAAGCCGACGACTCGTTGCACATCAGCCTCATCTGTTTCCTGCAAGGGAAGAAGCTCCACCAAGGCTACTTCCTGTTGCGGGCGCAAGAGCGCTACGATAAGGCATTACGTTATCTGCCTGTCCAAGCCCCTGCCCGCCTGCGCATGGAGATGGACATCGCCCAAGCCGACCTCTGCCGCTTCAACCACTTCGACCAACAGGAGACACAACTGCTGGACAATGCCCTGCAAACGGCTACCGAACAACAGGACAGCCTGATGACGGTGCGCATCTGCATTCTCCGAAGCCTGCGAGACAAAAGTAAAAAGGAATTTGACCGCGCCCTCGACGAACTGCACACCGCCGACCGCTACGCCCCTGCCACCACACCCGACCGACGTGCCGAGCTGCAAGCCGAGATGGCCATCATACACCTTTACCTGCAACAACCCGACTCGGCCCTACTCCACCTTGACCGAGCCATCGATACGCAAGCCGGACGTCAGGACTTTTACCACGTCCTGCGCCAGGGAGTGCGCTACCACATTGCCCGCAACGACTCGGCGCTGCACTACTTCCGCCGCATAGCCGACATGTTCCCCCTGGCACGCAAGACAGAGGCTTACCGCTACATGGCCGAAGTGCTCGAACGCCGCGGACAACACGACACCGCCCTCAGCTTCCTGCACGAACACGTACGCTACCGCGACTCGCTCGATGCGGACAAGAAAGCCGAACTGCTGGAAAAAATGCATGCCATACACGGATACCGCAAGCAGCAACAACAGCTTGAAGACAACGAACGCCAGCTGACCCACCGCATGCTTCAGATATATAGGCTTGCGGCACTGGTCTTTGTGCTCATCATCCTGTGGGGTGCCTACTACATCTACACCCGTCGCCGCCAGGCTTTGCTCAACCGCGACCTGATGCAAGCCCAACTTTCGAAACAAGAAATGGAAATACGCTACCTGCGCGAACAGGAAGCCAAGGAGCAGCTTGAAAACGCACAGCTCAACCAACGATTGGAATACTTCAAGCAGCTGAACGAAGTCACCATCCCCCTGCTGATGCGAAGCCGCAACCAGGCAGGCGCCCTGCACCTCTCGCCCGAGGACTGGCAAACGCTGCGCAACAACACCGACGCCTGCTTCGACAGCTTCACCCGCCGACTGAAGACCGCCTATCCCCAGCTGAGTGACGAAGAAATAGACTTCTGCTGCTTAGTGAAAATGGAACTTCCCTTAGCCATACTGGCAGAAATCTACCACATAGCCAAGGGAAGCATATCGCGCAAAAAGATGCGTCTGAAAGAAAAGATAGGAATCACCGACGTCAGCTTCGACGAGTTTGTCGCCGCCTTCTGACGCGGCCGACGACATCAGCGCCTTATGTCGTCGAAATAAGTATCGAGCAACGACTTGGCTGCTACGAACGAAGTCAGATTGCCTTGCAACACCTGTTGCTCCTGATCGGCCAGCATGGCTTCGATCTTCGGATTGTGATAGAAGCTGTCGCGCAACTGCTCGTTGATGCTCTCGTACATCCAGTACTTGCTTTGCTCGTTGCGGCGATACTCGAAGTAACCGTTCGCCTTCACAAAGTCCATGTATTTGTAGATCATGTCCCAGATTTCCTTCACACCGAGGTTGTAGAAGCCCGAATACGTCAGCACCTGAGGCGTCCAGCCGCTTTCGGGGGCAGGGAACAGATGCAAGGCATTGCGGAATTGAGCTGCAGCCAGCTTGGCGCGCTCCAGATTGTCGCCGTCGGCCTTGTTGATGACGATGCCGTCGGCCATCTCCATGATGCCACGCTTGATGCCCTGAAGCTCGTCGCCCGTACCTGCCAGCTGGATGAGGAGGAAGAAATCGACCATGGAGTGCACAGCCGTCTCGCTCTGCCCTACACCGACCGTTTCGACGAAGATCTTATCGTAGCCGGCAGCTTCGCACAAGATAATGGTTTCGCGCGTCTTGCGCGCCACGCCACCCAGCGAGCCTGCCGAAGGACTGGGGCGGATGAACGACTTGGGATGTACGGACAGTTTCTCCATGCGCGTCTTGTCACCCAGAATACTGCCTTTGCTGCGTTCACTACTGGGGTCGATGGCCAACACGGCCAGCTTACCGCCATACTGTTCGAGCACGTGCAAGCCAAAAACGTCGATCGAAGTACTCTTTCCTGCACCCGGCACACCGCTGATGCCCACCCGGATGGAGCTTCCCGAATAGGGCAGACATTTTTCGATGACTTCCTGGGCGATGACCTGATGCTCGGGACGGACGCTTTCGACCAGCGTCACGGCTTGGCTCAATATCGTCACGTCGCCTTTCACAATGCCGTCCACATACTCGGCTACCGTCATTTCGCGCTTCTTACGTTTCGGACGATTCTTCAAATAAGGACTTACGGTCGAAGGCTGTTCGACTCCGGCGTTCACTACCAATCCTTTGTATGCTTCGTTGTTCTCGGGATGTTCCATGATTATTTGGCTTTAATGTTAATTTCTACTTTGGGTCTCATCGGGTCGTTGGTGATCATCAGCAGACGCAGATGACGGCGCCGCTTGCCGATGCTCTTCTTGGTGACGGTGACACGCAGGCGGGTCGATTCGCCCGGCTGCAACACGGTCTTCTTCAAGCTGACGCCCACGGCCGGATGGAAAACCTGCAACTTGCTGATCTGCAAGGGCGACCGTCCTGTATTGGTGACGGTAATGTCCTGTTTGGCTTTCTTGCGCTTGGCCAGCACCTTGCTCAGGTCGATGTCGGTGGCCGTCAGCTGAATGGCAGGTGCGTTTTGCTTTTCGGCATCGGTCATGTCCGAAAAATCGGGCAAGAGGATGGCCGATACGGGTATTTCGCTTTCATCAGTCACCTTGTCGCCAGCAAAGCGCGAAAGATAGACGGAAGCTTGCGTAAGGCCGAGGTCGGTCAGCTTTTCAGGATTCAGTGTCAGGGTGATGATGCCCTTTTCGCCTTTCTGAAGGACATTGGGTTTCACTTCCATGTCCAAATAGGGAGGCAGGTGCATCAGCACCGGTTCGTAGGGACGGTCGGACAGGTTCACCACGCCGATATGCATCACGGGGTGTTCGCCCAAATGGACGTCGGGGAAGTCAAGTGTATTCTTGTCGATGCGTATCTGCCCGATCAAATAAGGATGAGTCTTGGTGTAATCCTTGATTTCCTGCACCACTTCGCCGTCGAAGCGCAGATAGACAACGTGAGGTTCGGCATTGGTATAAATGGCTACCGACTTCTGAAAGGTGCCCAGCGCTTCGGCATCGAAGGTGACGTTGACCATACCTTTCGCCCCGGGGGCTATCGGCGTCTGTGTCCACTGGGCTACCGTACAGGCACAATCGGGCTCTACATCAGTCAGCACCAGCGGCTCATCGCCGGTGTTGGTGATGGTGTATTGCACGGTGGCCGGGTGTTTCCACTCGATTTGCCCCAAGCTGTGCATCTCGGTATTGGACGTAAAACGCGGCTGAGCCAAAGCTCCCAAAGCCGCCATACATACATATAAAGTGGTTATGATTCGCTTCATTTATTTTAATTCTAACTTAAGTTTCGCAAGTGCTCAACTTATTAGTTGACAAGGCTTCAGTTAACAAGTCTATTAGGCTGGAACTCCCTGTTTGATAAAGTGCCGCTTGAAACAGCTCGCTACAAACGCCTTGTTAACTCGTCAACTTGTTGCTTGTGTGTTACTTTGGGTAATCTGTGGTGAATAGCGTGTGGGGATGCAGACGCAAAATTTTGCGTCTCTACCCAAGGGGGATTTAAACCTTCAACCCTAAACGCTAAACCATAAACCCTAAGCCATAAACCCTAAACGCTAAACCCTAAGCCATAAACCCTCAACCTTCAGTCACCATCATGAATGAGATTGACCGGCACGTAATTCTGCCACCAATTCATCAACAATATATAAATCGCCCATCATATAAAGATAATCATCAGCATTGTGCAATCGAAGACTTGTTTCTGAAGTATAAAACAAGTCTAATGCATGCTCCGGAGAAATATTCAGACGTTTGGCTATAAGTGTCACCACACGCCCAATTTTATTCCACATTAAAATATCACTTAACATAATAGGTAATAGTTTAAGTTCGTTGATTTTCAATTCGCAAGTTTATTAAAAGATTAAAGGTAAGAAGTAAGACAATTGATAATTGAGAATGGAGAATTGATAATTGAAAATCGACGAAGTCAAAGTAGAGTAAGTTATATTATGGTATGTTTTACAAATTTCAGACAATTGTCAATCAGATGTTGATTTAGCAAACAAATCTGATTATTGGGAGCTATAAAAGTTAATCGCTTCAGAGCTTCCTCTACACCCATAAGTCCGGCTATATATGACTCAACAGTATCAACCACCCGGTCATTAGCTACTCCTCCTTCAATCCAATCAAATCCTTTCCACAGCTGTTTACCCTTTCGATTACCTGCAACAAAATCAAGCCAAGCTTTATCATATTTATCAAAAACCAGGAACTTATATTTTTTCATTGCAAGCTCTTTATCCAACTGATATTCATTCAGTACGGGAATCTGTTGACGACGATCTGCCATACGTTTAGCCCAATCACATGCTTGCTTTTTATGGACTGTAACGTAAAAACCTTGGCCGAAATCCAAACCAGATCTTCCAATTCCAACCAATGGATCTTTAACTATCGCCGTACCTCCATGATAAACCTTCATACCCGTTCCTCCTTTTTAACATTTTCCCATTGCAACAGGCAATCGGCTATGTCTTCAGTAATATTCTCACGGCTTTCGGTATGTATTACTTCATAATGCTTCAATATATACCCTTCTATTAAATTTACACGCTTCATTCTCCTGTAAATTTCATCCGGAGGAAGGTTCCATTTTCTCGCTACACTTTCAATACAGGATGCAGCAAAAATCATTCTGTCTTCAATATTTCGTTGAGTCATATCATTATTATATTTTCAGTAAGCATACTATTTTCCGCCACGACAATTTTATCGGCTGTTTTTCAGCCGATAAAATAAAAATGTCCGCAAGAAAAT
>OMCT01000862.1_pt1 | contig 20837 bp, 21 predicted proteins | sample 1674301 | NCBI WGS metagenome assembly OMCT01 (sample SAMEA103958158, study PRJEB25191) | human gut metagenome
GGCCGTGTGATGCGGTTACAATAAAGCCCCCGTCTTCAGACGGGGTGTTGTTTACGAAAATTTTCGGGTTATGAGGACAACATGAGCGAAGGAAACTGGGGCACGCGCCTTATCAAAATCATTGTGCTCGCGGTGGCGGCGCTCACCGCCGGTGCCGTTTTAAGTTTTGCCGTGGCGGTCGTGGCCGGTCTTGTTGCCGTGTGCCTCATCGCTTTTCTAACGGCCTACGCGGTGAGTCCCCAGGATGTGCGCGCGATTTTGAAACTTGTCACCGACCGCATTGATGCGGGTTTTGAAAAGGTGAAGGAGATCCTGGCGGCCATGCAGGCGATTGTGAAGACCGCAGCTGACGGCGCCCGGGCTGCTGCCGGCATGTCTGAAGCCGATGCGGCTCCTGAGAGGCAGGAGGCCGGGGAGCAGGATAAGCCCGCCGTGAAGGCGGCCGTGAAGGCGCGCAAGTCAGCAGCCCAAGATGACGGTGCCTAAAAAGTCATACTTTTTAAATACAAAGTACATCAAAGGCAATACCTGATGGCGTTTTTCGGGCGCGAAGAGGAGTTGCTGAGCCTGCGCGGGTGGCTTGAGACCGCAACGCGCCGGGTGACATCGCAGATGCTCGTCGTCACAGGCCGGCATGGCGCCGGTAAAACGCGGCTTCTCGCAGAAGATTTTGCGGCCGAATCCCGCTTTGGTCGGCCGCGTGGCGGAAGTGCTGCGTTTTGCCGGAAGTACCCGGAAACGGCCGGGTGGGAGAAGCGCTTCGGCAGTCTGTCGCGTGCGGATGCGTAGTGGAGCTCAATCTCCGCTTTTCCACTTATCCCTAAGCGTTTTACGGATGTTGGGAGCGAGGCGCTCTAAGGCGTCAAGCGTCATAAAGATGGAACTTCTGCCTTTCAGAGACAACTCACGAAAGCGCCGTAAGAGCTCGTTTTCTTCCTGCACGGGCTTAATGCGTTCGCCCGTGATGACAAACTGCACGTCAAAGCCGCAGGCCGAGAGTCTGGGCATGCAGAAAATCCCGGGGTCGGCTTCCCCGAGTTCATACGTGACGTAAATTTCAGGCGTCACGCCGATTAACTGAGCGATCTGCTGCGCGGTGTAGTTGAGTCGCTCGCGCTCGGTACGCAACCGCCCGCCGATCTCTTTGCGCTGCTTGGTCGTGGTCAGAGCCATGATACTTCTTGTGTCCTGCCGTTTCGGTCGTTTGTCTCCTTGTATGACGGCAGTATAGCGGCAGAGCGCGTATTAAACGCGTCAAAATCGCCGGCAATCCGAAAGGAAGTGTTGCACCGGGCAGGCGCCTCTTAAGAGCCCGCGGCCACGTGCTCGCCGTTAAAGTGCGGAATGAATTTGGCTTCGCTGGTGACGCCTACCTGCATGTAGACCTTGGTCATGCCGAGGCTTTCTGCGTGCCGCAGCACCTTCTGGTACTCAAGCGTTGTGAGCTTACGGTTGATTTCGGGATGCCGGCCCGCTTTAAAAATCGGCATGTATTGGTTCATCACGGAAACCGTCACATCGTCGCCGAAGTGCTCATGAATCCATGTCAGGCACGCGCAGCTGTCCCGCCAGTGACTGGGCAATACCAGGTGCCGGATAATGAGCCCCTTTTTCATGAGGCCGTCGTTTCCGATCACAACGGGCCCGACCATCTCAAACATCGTTTCAATCGCCTTTGAGGCATACTCAAAGTAGTGCGGCACCCCCGAATACTTTTCCCCGAGCCGGGAGTCAAAGTACTTGAGATCCGGCATAAAGATGTCAACAAGGCCCGTGAGCCGCCTTAAGGTCTCAGGGAGCTCATAAGCGTTTGAGTTATACGCAACGGGAATCGTAAGGCCCCGGGCTTTGGCGTTGGTGAGCGCCGTGATGATTTCTTCGGTGTAGTGCCCCGGGGTGACGAGTTCCAGGCAGGTTGCTCCGCGTTCCTGCTGCTCAAGAAAGATGTCGGTCAGACGCTTAACCGTCACGGGCCAGCCGCGGCCTTCGGCGCTGATCTCGTGGTTCTGGCAGAAGCAGCATTTGAGATTGCAGTGCGAGAAAAAGACGGTGCCCGCACCGGTTTTGCCGCTGATCACGGGCTCTTCCCAGGCGTGCAGACTCACCAGCGCAATTTCCACGGTGTCGGTGCCGCGGCAGATGCTGCGCTTGATTTCAACGGGACTGGAGCGGTCGGCATTACAGCGCCGTGGACAGAGATTGCAGCGGGACATGATGTGGTCGGGATAAAGAAAACCCCGGCCGTGAAACCGGGGTTTGACTGCGCCGGCAACTTTGAAAAGCTGTCGGCACTTAACGTCAGCTGCAGCGAACCTTAGTCGTTCTTGTGTTCGTTGCGCAGACGGATGTGCAGTTCGCGCAGCTGCTTTTCATCAACCGGGCTCGGAGCACCGGTGAGCAGGCACTGAGCGCGCTGCGTCTTCGGGAAGGCGATCACGTCGCGGATGGACGGAGCACCCGTCATCATCGTGACGATACGGTCAAGCCCGAAGGCGATACCGCCGTGAGGAGGCGCACCGTACTGCAGGGCATCCAGCAGGAACCCGAACTTCAGGCGGGCTTCTTCCGGACCGATCTTCAGAGCCGAGAACACCTTACTCTGCACACCGGCATCGTGAATACGGACGGAGCCGCCGCCGATTTCCCAGCCGTTTAAGACCATATCGTAGGCCTTGGCGTGGCAGTGTTCCGGATCCGATTCGAGCTTGTCGACGTCGCAGTCGTGCGGCATCGTGAAGGGGTGGTGGCAGCTCATCCAGCGGCCTTCCTCTTCGGAGTACTCAAACATCGGGAAGTCAACGATCCACAGGGGCTTCCAGCCGGCTTCAAAGAGGCCGTTCTTCTTGCCGAATTCGCTGTGGCCGATCTTCAGACGCAGGGCACCCAAGCTGTCGTAGACGATCTTCGCCTTATCCGCACCGAAGAAGATGATGTCGCCGGTCTTGGCGCCCGTGACTTCGAGGAGCTTTTCAAGGATTTCGTCGGAGAGGTTCTTGACGATCGGGCTCTGCAGGCCTTCGCGGCCGCCGTCGCGGTCGTTCACCTTAATGTAGGCAAGCCCCTTGGCGCCGTAGATCTTCACAAATTCCGTGTAGCCGTCGATTTCAGAGCGCGGCATCGTGCAGGCGTTGGGGACCTTAAGGGCCACAACCTTGCCGTTATGCAGGTTCTTCACCGAGGAGAAGACCTTGAATTCGCTGTTGGCGACGATGTCGGTCACTTCAACGAGTTCGAGCTTCACGCGCAGATCGGGCTTATCGGACCCGAAGCGCGCCATGGCTTCGTCGTAGGGCATGATGGGGAAGCGCGCTTCGGGAGCGACGAGATCCACATCGAGGCACTTCTTAAAGACCGAGCGGATGAGGTTTTCCATCATCTCGCGGATTTCGATTTCTTCCAGGAACGACGTTTCAATATCGATCTGCGTGAATTCGGGCTGGCGGTCGGCACGCAGGTCTTCGTCGCGGAAGCACTTGACGATCTGATAGTAGCGGTCAAAGCCCGCGATCATCAGCATCTGCTTAAAGAGCTGCGGAGACTGCGGCAGCGCGTAGAACATACCGTCCTGAACGCGGGAAGGAACGAGGTAGTCGCGGGCGCCTTCGGGGGTGGACTTCGTGAGAACCGGCGTTTCAACGTCGATAAAGCCGTGGTCATCCAAGAAGTGGCGCACGGCCTGCGTCACCTTAAAGCGCAGCTTCAGGTTTTTCTGCATCTGCGGACGGCGCAGATCGAGCACGCGGTAGGTAAGACGCGCGGATTCGCTCACAGTGTCGTCGTCGAGCTGGAACGGAGGCGGCAGCGAGGGATTGAGAATTTCAAGGTCGTGGCAGAGCACTTCCACGCCGCCCGAAATCAGGGCATCGTTTTTCGTGCCTTCCGGACGGGCACGCACAAGACCGACCACCTTCAGGCAGTATTCATTGCGGACCTTGTCGGCGGTGGCAAAGACTTCCGGACGATCCGGATCGCAGACAACCTGCACGAGACCTTCGCGGTCACGCAGGTCGATAAAGATCACACCGCCGTGGTCACGGCGGCGGTGAGCCCACCCGTAGAGGGTAACGGTCTGGCCGATGAACTTTTCATCAACCAAGCCACTGTAAACGGTACGCATAAAAGGTACTCCGGTCTTTCTTCTTTTGGGCTGCACTGTGTGCTGACACAGCGCGGCCGTTTATCACAGTCGGGGAAAAAGGCCAGCGGGCCGGTTTTTCCCTTCTTTTCCAATAAAGCTGAGAGTTTAACGCGCGGATTTCGACTTAAAAAGGTTTTGCCTTGTAAATCCGCCTTTTTTTCAAGGCTTGTAACAAGTCGGCAACCGAAGTGAGCAGAACTGCTCAGAATCGGCAGGGGTCGGCATCGCCTGAACGCCGGTTCAGAAAATGTCGGCAATTTGTAAGAAAAGCGCTTCCCGGCAACGTGTTTTTACCGAGAGGTGCGGTTTTCGGCACCGCCTTCGTTTACGATAGCGTCTGTCAAAGGAGAGCCCGCCCGTCAGTGGGGCCGCGTAATTTCCTCAAACTCCGAAAGACTTGAGCCGCTTTGCGTGTAACGAAGCGGCTCTTGCCGTATTTTTAATGATGGTAGTAAATACTATGACGCCCGAAAAGAGCATTTTCAAAGCCTACGATATCCGCGGCATTGTCGGTAAGACACTCACTCCTGAAGTCACCTATGCCGTGGGACTGGTGTTGGGGTCGATGGCACGCGATGCGGGTATTGACTCCCTTTGCGTGGGCCGGGACGGCCGCGTTTCGGGGCCCGAACTCTCTGAGAGCCTCATGAAGGGCATTGCCGCCGCGGGCACGAAAGTGATTGATATCGGCCGCGTTCCGACGCCGGTTTTGTACTTTGCCGCGCACTACTTTAAAAACGGCTCGGGTGTGGCGGTTACGGGCTCCCACAATCCCCCGGAATATAACGGTCTCAAGATGATGCTCGGGGGCAAAACCCTCTTTGGCGAAGGCATCAAGGACATTTACCGCGCGATCTGCGAAAACCGTTATAAGCCCGCCGAGACGCCCGCCGCGATTGAACGCGTGAGCGTCATTGACGCCTACGCGAAGAAAATCACCTCGGACGTAAAGCTCGCGCGCCCCATGAAGGTTGCCTTTGACTGCGGTAACGGCGTCGCCGGCCCCGTGGTGCGGCGCGTCTTTTCCGAACTCGGTTGCCGCATGACGGAGCTCTTTTTCGATGTGGACGGCAACTTCCCGTATCACCATCCCGATCCGAGTAAACCCGCAAACCTCCAGGACCTGATCCGTACCGTCAAAGAGGGCGACGCGGAACTGGGGCTTGCGTTTGACGGCGACGCCGACCGCCTGGGCGTTGTGACAAAGTCCGGTGAGATCATTTTCCCGGACCGCCAGATGATGCTTTTTGCCGAAGATATTCTGAAGTCGCATCCGGGGGCTTCGATTATTTATGACGTGAAGTGCACGCGCTGCCTTGTGCCCTGGATTAAGGATAGAGGCGGCAAACCCGTCATCAGCTGCACGGGGCATTCCCTTGTGAAGGCAAAACTGCGCGAAACCGGCGCTCCCTTTGCCGGTGAAATGAGCGGGCACCTTTTCTTTAACGATGGCCGCTGGCCCGGATTTGATGACGGCATCTACGCGGGTGCGCGCTTGCTTGAGATCGTGAGCCGCGCGGAAAACGCGTCTGCTGTTCTGGAAGCTCTGCCGACTGCGGTCAACACCCCCGAACTGCAGATTCCGATGGCAGAAGGCGCGAACAAAGCCTTTATCGAAAAACTGCAGAAGGCCGCCAAGTTTGATGACGCCGAAGACGTGATTCTGATTGACGGTGTGCGCGTGGAATTTAAGGACGGCTTTGCGCTTGCGCGCTCTTCCAACACCACGCCTGTTGTGGTGCTCAGAGTGGAAGGCGAAACACCTGAGGCCCTTGAGCGCATCAAAAAGCGTTTCGGTGATTTCCTTTTAAGCGTTGAGCCGGAGCTCAAACTCCCGTTCTGACGGAAGCGCCTTTAAGAATTATCCGTGCGCCGGTTGTTATAAAGCAGCCGGCGCTTAATTTTGGGCTCAAAGCGCGGAGAAAGGCACGGCATAACAGCCGTTTCCAAAGTGAGCCGCAGAAGCGATGATTTTCCGGTACGCGGCAGTCCTTTGAGGATCTTGATGAGGCCGTCCGTGTAAAACGGGCGGATTTGTTCAAGCAGCGACAGTCAATCAATAAGCACGGCGGCAGAGTTCAGGCAGGTTGCGTCATATCATCGATTGTATTCGATGATATGACGCAGTTCGTGTTTATTGTCGACTATGGTCGATGGTCAGTTGGCCCGGTCGTAAAACCCCGAGAGCTTCACCATCACCCGCACCGTGAGATCGTTAAGGTCCGGAGCAAAACGGGCTTTGAGGCGCTCAGCCACCGCGTCCACCGTTGCTTTTGAAAGCCCTTCGAGGCTTTTTTCCTCCACATGGAGTTCTGCGTGGTAAGGCCGTGTGGGATCGGGAAACCTGAGGCGAAATCTCAGATGTGCGCATTCGGGCTGCGCCTCGAGCCAGTCTTCGGCGGCAGCCGTGAGTTTGAGCGTCGCCTCATCGGGCATCACGCCGTAGGGAAAGCGCGTCAGAAGACAGGGGCGCGCGGCCTGATCGGGCCGGGGCATCTCGAGTTTTGCCGCCGTTGCACGGATTTCCTTTTTCCCGAACCCGGCTTTGGCCAGAGGCGAATAAATCCCGAGCTCCGCCAAGGCCTTTCGCCCGGGGCGGTAGACGCTGAGGTCGTCCTTGTTGGTGCCGTCGCAGAGCTTTTTGTCGGTGGTGCGGGCGAGAAGCTCCGTAAAGACATGGTGCTTACAGACGTAGCAGCGGTTTTTTCCGGCGCTGGCAAGGTCTGTGATCCCCAGGGGATTGGCCGTGATCAGTTCCGGTTCAATCCCCATGGCGCGGGCGTCAGCAACCGCCTGTGCGGTCTCTGAGGGTGCCATGTGCGGCCCTGCGACGTGTAAAAGCCGCACGCGGTAGCCGAGGAACTTGCTCACAAACGCAAGAAACCGGCTGTCAAGCCCGCCGGAGTAGGCAATCGAGACCGTATGGTCCGCGCCCGCGGCATCGGCTACGGCGTCCTGAAGGGCCTGCGGAATCAGAGTATCCGTCACGCTTTTTCACCTAGAGCAAACAAAAGGCCGTTGGCACAATAAGCAAAAACCTTGTCTGGGGCATAGGCCGTGACGTGGCGCTTGATGGTCATCTCGGGCCACGCTCCGAACGTGGCTCCGAGGCCTAGAAGTACCGCCAGGCCCGTGGGCGTCACGGCTTCGCCGATACCGGTAAAGCCCTTGACGGCGACATTGTCGAGCATCGCAAAAAGCGCGGGAGCGGGGTTGGGGACAGCGCCGTGAGCGCAGTTAACGGACCCGTCGCCGAGCGGCACGGCGCTTGCGAAAAAGCCTTCGGGATTAAGCGTTGTAAAAAGTTCGGCGATAAGACCGATGGCCACGACGTTTGCGGTGCGGCCGACTTCGTGAAAGTGCACTTTATCGGGGCTGGCGCCGTGTACCGACGCTTCGGCTTTGGCGAGCACCTGCCAGACGGCATCGGCCTTTTCGCGGGCGGCAGCTGAGAGCGTACTTTCATCCATCATGCGCGCGATGTCGGCAACCGACCGGTGCACGTGCCCGGCGGGCGCGGGGCAGGCGATACGGCAGGTGACGCCCGCGATGCCGTTCACGTGCGAATCGACAAGTTCAACGTCGGACGTGAGCGCAGGAAACTTCTCCCGGGCAAGTTCAGTGAGTGAAAAAAAGGGACTGCGCATGAGACCGGCAAGCCCCGCGAGTAAGGAAGCCGCGTTAAGCCCCGCGTGAATGCGGACGGTGAGAACCGGATGGTTTAAAAGAAGCGACATTTTGAAAGCTACTGGAAAGGTTGCATTAAGACTTCGTCAGCGCCCTGAAGACGCGGCTTACCGCACAAGCAGCCCCGTAGCCGTTATCAATGTTCATGACCGCAACGCCCGGCGCGCAGGAGGCGAGCATGCTTGACATCGCAGTCATTCCGCCTTGCGCCACGCCGTAACCGACGGATGTGGGCACCGCAAAAATCGGCTTATCGGTGAGTCCCCCGAGAACACTCGCAAGGGCCGCATCAAGCCCGGCAATGACGACCACCGCGTCGCACGCGTTGATTGCAGGAAGCGCTTGCGTAATGCGCCAGAGCCCCGCGACACCGCAGTCTTCAAAGCGCTCTGACCTCCAGCCCATGTAGGTGAGGCTTCGCGTGACTTCTCGCGCGACAAACCCGTCAGCGGTCCCCGCGGACACCACCGCGGCTTTGAGCCCGGGGTTTTTCGCGGGCATCGTTTTAAACCAGGCGGTGCGCGATAAGGGGTCGTAATTGCAGGCTTCGCGCACCGTGTCCGCAACGGGGAGGCGCTCAAAGACGGATTCTGAGAGCCGCGTAAAAAGAATCGGCTTTTCCGCGGGGTCACTGAAACGCGTCAGCAGCGTCACGAGCGCCCTTTCGGGTTTGCCTTCGCAGAAAACCGCTTCGGCAATGCCGATGCGCGTGTCGCGGTCAATGTCAAAACGGATGCAGGGAGCGCCGGAAGTCATGGATGAAAAATGCGAAAAAACAGGATTGCCTGATACTTTAAGGCGCACCGGCCTCGCGGTCAGTGCGCCATGGGCTTTTTGCCCGTATTGGAGACAATACCGGGACAAACGGACAGGCGCGTCCCGGAATGTGTCTGATTATTTCGCAACGCGCGGGACGGTGAGGCTCCCTTCAGGCATCAAAATGATGCTCGGCGTCTCGCCCACGTACTGCTTGGCAAGCGCGAGCGCCTCTTCCACGGTATCCACGGCCGCCGTAAAGAGCATGTCTTTGGCAAGGGTCTTATCCAGAGCCGTCACAAGGATGAAGCGTGCTTTGGAAATCGGACGCGTCACGGCAAAGGCCTTGTTGGCGCCGATTCTGAAGTCCTTTTCGAGCTCGGCCTTGATGGCGCAGGGAGTCTTGAGCCTCTTAAAGGTTTCTTCAAGAACCTTGGACCCGGAGCCTTCCTCGCATTCGGCAAGAAGAATCACAACGCCGCCTTCGCGCACGGCGCAGGCCGCGTTATCCATCGTCTTTTGCATCTGGTAGACGTTGATGTCCTTGGGGTAGCCGCCGCAGCTTGCGATAACGAGGTCGGCTTCCTTCGGGATGACGCAGCCGTAGACCTCGTCCACAAACTTGCAGGCTTCCTTGTGCGCGGCGATGTAGTCGCCCGCGAACATTCTGAGGAACTGGTGCTTGGCGTTGAGAATCGCGTTAAAGAGAAAGAGCGAGCGGCCCTTGGCGAAAAGCGCCACGCCTTCCATCTGGTCTTCGTAGCAGGGGTTGCCGGTGGTAAGCCCGAGGCCTGCGTGCTTGTCGAGCATAAAGCTGTGATTGACGCGTACCGTTTCCATCGCGGCGCACCCGGGGAGAATGGCCTTTCTGCCGCCGCCGTAACCGGAGAAGTAGTGGTGCACGATGGTGCCGGTGAGGATCACGTGATCGACGTGGCAGATGTGTTTGTTAAGCCACACCGGGGTGCCGCGCGAGGTGGTGCCGAAGTACTCGAAGTCTTCCTGCTTGGTGCAGGTGCTGTTGTACATCTTGAGGCGCGAGGAAACGTCCTTGCCCACGGCTTCGACCATTTCTTCGTGCGTCATGTCGCGGTGGGTGCCGAGCGAAAAGACGATGTGCATGTCTTCGTCTTTGACACCCAGCTTATTCAATTCGTTGACCAAAACCGGCATGAAGTCAAAGCTGTTGGCAACGCGGGTGGGGTCGTTGCAGATAAAGGCGACGGTATCCCCGGGCTTGATGATTTCGTTGATGGGCTTACAGCCGATCGGGTGGTAGATCGCGTCAAGGATGCCCTGCTTGACGTCGGTCATCGGCGGGAATTCTTCGGTGCGCACTTCTTTGAGAATGTGCGCGTCATCAATGGAAAACTGCTTGCGGCCGTGGCCGTAGGCGAAGTCAAAGGTCTTGACGGTCATGAAAACTCCCTCTCGATTGGTTTAAGGGCCCGGTTGGTTTCGGACGGGCTCCTTTGTGTTTTTTGTCCGGCGCGTTACGCAAAATCACGCATACCGGCTGCGGCGGAAATTATAGGGAGACGCGCTGGCGGCGCTCAGAAAAAACGCTTGCTGCCTGATGCAGGGCAGAGGCGTTGAGGGTGCTTTGCAAAAGGCAGAAACGTCAGGCGGCAGTAAAAGGATCAAAAAGCGGGAGGAGCTTGGCGGACTCTTCGGCGCTTAGCTGACCGGGCGCGGAGGCCTCGGTCCCCGCGACAAACGTTGCGTCGGCGCCGAAAAGGCGCCCTGCGGCGCGGGTAACCGCCCCCATCGGGCCCATGGCGATCGAAATGATGGGGAGCCCGTGCTTTTTGCGCGCGGCAAGTGTCTCCTGCATTAAAAGAAGCACGTCTTCGGGCTTTTTGGGTATCACGGCGATTTTGAGGATATCCGCGCCCGCGGCCGCCATCTCGGCAAAAAGCTCACGGATTTCTTTCGCAGGGGGCGTTTTTTCAAAGTTGTGAAAACTCATGATGACGGGCATGCCCGCGTCGTGCGCAGCCTTAGCGGCAGCCTGGGCTTCCCCGCGGCGGATTTCGTAGTCCATGGCGTCCAAAAACTTGGTGCCCGCAAAAAAGACCGCAAGATCCCGGTAGTTTTCGTCCGAAATCTCGCAGGCGCCGCCTTCGTTTATCGTGCGCAGGGTCCCCAGAATCGGCTTATTGGCGTGCGCTCTCAGGGACATCGCCGCCGAAATAAGCGACTGTTTGGTGATCTGCTCGAAATGATCGAGCCGCCACTCGAGAATGTCGACGGGCAGTTCCCCGAGGGTGTGCTGCTCTTCAAGTAACCCGCTTTCAGTCGATGAGGTCAGACTCGCAAGGGTTCGCACCGGCCCGTTTCCCACGGTAACGTCGCCGATGACGGCGGGTTTGACCGGATACGGAGTAAATGTAGAGTCGCTCATGAGTGAAAGTGTTTTCGAAAAAAGGATGTGAGGCATTGTAGCGGGTTGCCGGTAACGGTCCGCGGTAATACCGGAAAGACGGGCTGAGTTTTTTTGCAGATCAGTGCCGGAAGGACGCTGCCCGCGTTTTGCCTTAGTATCGCGTTCTGAAACGGTTTTTGAACGGAACGTGCGGCATGGCGGCAGAGTTGGAAAGTATTCGTATCGACAAATGGCTTTGGGCGGCGCGCTTTTTTAAAACACGGTCGATTGCGCAGGAAGCCGTGGAGCTCGGGCGCGTCAGGCTCAATGACCAGCGCTTGAAACCCTCCCGGGAAGTCAAACCCGGTGACCGTCTGACGGTGGAAAGAGGGGACGAGCGGTTCGACATCTTTGTGGAAAAGATTTCGGCTGTGCGGGGGCCTGCGCCGGTGGCACAGACCCTGTACCGCGAGACGGATGAGTCCAAAGAAAAACGCCTGCGGGTTAGCGAAATGCGAAAGATTGCGATGGAACCGGCGTCCACCATCGCCAAGGGCCGTCCCACCAAGCGCGATGCGCGTCTGATCCGGCGCGTAAAGGCAAGCTGGGGCTAAACCTGCGGACAACAAAATCCCGGCACGCAGCCGGGATTTTTGTGAGCGTCTGAGAGGCTTACTTTTCTTCAGCCGCGGCTTTGAGCTGCGCAAGCGCCGTCTTCACCGCGTCAACCGTTGCGCCTTCTGCGTAAGACGCCGTTTCAAGCACCGAGAGGTCGCCCTTTTTGAGGACCCCGATTGCCATCCCGGCGCTCTTGCCGTCGTCAAACGCGGCGGAGGTGACAAGAAGCGTCCCGTCAGCTGCAGTGAGCTTAAAGTAGAACTTCCCGTCCTTTTCACGGTACTGCTTAAAGACCGGGAGCTGCGCCTTTTTGGCAGCCGCCTTCTTTTCCACCGGTTTAACGGCATGAAAGCGTCTGAGACCCACGGCTTCCCGTAAGTTTTCCATAAAGGGCGTTGAAATCCTGCGGGCCTTCGCAGCCCCGGCCTGCAGGATCTCCTCGAGGATATCGGGGTGGCTTGTGTAGTAGGCGTACTTCTCGCGCATCGGGCCGATTTCAGACTCAATGCGGTCGGCAACGTAATTTTTCGCGTCGCCCCAGCCCATGCCGGAGGTAAGAAGGTTGCGGAAGACTTCGCGCTCACCGGCGTCGGCAAAAGCGTCATAGATTTGGGTAAGCGCCGTGCCTGCCGGGTCCTTGGGTTCTCCGGGCATCTTGCTGTCGGTGACAACACGGCTTAACGCTTCACGCAACGCTTTTTCGCCGCCTTCAAAAAGCGGGATCACGTTGTTGTAGCTCTTACTCATCTTGCGGCCGTCAAGACCGGGCAGAACCGGAATGTCTTTTTCAACCTGCTCAAACGGCATCACAAAGAAGTCGTGCCCGAGCCCATAGAGGTTGTTAAAGCGCGTGGCGATATCGCGCGCCATCTCCAGGTGCTGAATCTGGTCTTTGCCGACGGGGACGCGGTTGGCGTTAAACATCAGGATGTCTGCGGCCATTAAAACGGGATAGCAGAAAAGGCCCATCGAGACACCGACGTCCGGGTCTTCCTGCTGGGCGCCGTTAGCCTCCACCACGGCCTTATAGGCGTGCGCGCGGTTCATGAGACCCTTGGGGCAGACGCAGTTAAACATCCAGTTTAAAAGCGGAATTTCCGGGATATCGCTCTGGCGGTAGAAGGTGACTTTTTCGGGATCAAGACCCGCGGCAAGCCAGCTTGCCGCAATCTGCATGCGGCTTGTTTCGATACGGGAGGGATCCTGGCACTTGATGAGTGCATGGAGGTCCGCCATAAAGAAAAAGCTCTCAACGCCCTCGGTGTGAGAAGCGCGGATACAGGGGCGGATGGCGCCGCAGTAGTTGCCGAGATGAAGCGTACCGGTCGTGTTGATGCCGGTTAAGACGCGGATGGTCATATATCCCGAACCTTTCTTTGTAAAGATAAAACGGAAAGGAAACACTCTAGCAAAGTTTTCGCGGCCTGCACGGTTGTTTGCCGGCCGCAGAAGTACTTAACCGAAGTGGCCGTTCACGTAGTCGCGAGTCTTTTCGAGCTTCGGGTGGTTAAAGATCGTGTCGGTGGCGTCAAATTCAATCAACTGCCCCATAAAGAAGAACGCGGTCTTATCCGACACACGCGCCGCCTGCTGCATGTTGTGCGTCACGATGATGATGCAGAGCGACTCCTTGAGTTCAAGGATGCTTTCCTCAAGGCGCTGCGTTGCAATCGGATCCAAAGCACTGCAGGGCTCATCCATCAGAAGCACTTCGGGTTCAACCGCCAACGCACGTGCAATGCAGAGGCGCTGCTGCTGGCCGCCGGAAAGCCCCAGGGCACTGTCGTTAAGACGGTCTTTGACTTCTTCAAAAAGCGCGGCGCGCTTCAGACTTTCCTCCACCTTGTCGCGGATGAGGGTTTTGTTGGTGATGCCGGCAACTCTCAGACCATAAGCGACGTTTTCAAAAATGGATTTGGGAAAGGGCGTGGGCCTCTGAAAGACCATGCCGACACGCTGTCTGAGCGCCACCACGTCAAAGTCAGGCGCGTAGATGCTATCGCCGTCCAACGTGATTATCCCCGTGATGTGGGTGTCGGGGATGAGTTCGTTCATGCGCGAAAGCGTTCTTAAAAACGTACTTTTGCCGCAGCCCGAAGGGCCGATCAGAGCCGTCACCTCGCGGTCACGGAAGTCAAGGTTGATGTCAAAAAGGGTCTGCTTTTTGCCGTAAAAGAAGTCCACGTGTTCGGCGTGGATCTTGATGTCGTTTTTTTCGTTTGTCTGAAAGGCGTTCATGAGTGTTTTGTCCGGTCGGCCGGGGGTTTGGCCGGCAATTTTTTTGTAAAGCGTCTTTTACGTGTGATCTGCGATCGTATGCCGCGTTTTTGTCGGAACTGTGCCGTTTCGGTGACAAAACGATGACAAAGAAAACGTCATCAACCCGTCACGAAAAAAGGGTTGATCCGTCACAAACGGCGCTCAAGATGCGCAATCGAAAAAAGAAAAAACGATGTGCCCGGAGAAATGGGGTTTTCGGGATTTCGGTTAACCGGTGCCGGACGGACAAACAGCAAAATCTGACGCGTCCGGTGCCATTGATGTCAGTAAGGACAAAACGAAATGATGATGAAGAAAGTGGCTGCGGTGCTCGCGGCCGGTCTGATCGGTACAACGGCTTTTGGTGCCGAACTCGTGATTAACGGCTCCACCACCGTGCTTCCCATTGTGCAGAAGGCGGCGGAAAGCTATTCGCATGAAGCCGGTGCCGCGGCGATTTCCCTTTCGGGGGGCGGGTCCGGCAACGGCATCAAGGCGCTGATTGACGGTCTTACAACGATCGCCATGAGCTCGCGTGACATTAAGGCAAGTGAAGCGAAGCTCGCCCAAGCCCGAGGCGTCAAACCGGTACGCACCGCTGTTGCCGTTGACGCCATCGTTCCGGTCGTCAACAACGCCAATCCTGTGAAGGACATTACGCTTGCCACGCTCAAGGCCATTTATGAAGGCAAGATCAGGAACTGGAAGGATGTGGGCGGCAAGGACGCTCCGATAGTCGTTGTGAGCCGCGACTCGAGCTCGGGTACCTTTGAAACCTGGGAAGAGCTCGTCATGAAAAAGGCCCGCGTGACGCCGAGAGCGCTGCTGCAGACTTCTAACGGTACGGTTGTCCAGACGGTTGCAAAGAACGTGAACACCATCGGCTATATCGGCCTCGGATACGTTGACGGGCAGATAAAGAGCCTCACGATCGCGGGCACCAAGGCTACGGCTCAGAACGCCAAAACCAAGACCTGGCCTCTTTCCCGTGAACTCTATTTCTTCACCAACGGCACTCCTTCCGGTGCCGCCAAGAGTTTCACCGACTTTGTGCTTGATCCCGCCAAGGGCCAGAAGCTTGTGAAGGAAACCGGTTTCGTGCCGCTTCACGAGTAAATGAAACGCGGGGCGCTGCGGCTCTTGTGCATTGCCGTAAGCCCCCGTTTTTACAAGTAATTTACTAGTAAAACACCAGTAAAAAGGCCGGTCAGTGAGTAGGCCTTTCATGCAGACAGAGACGCGACAATGATCAATAAAAACCGACGGGAACGGATGGTCGAAATCGGGCTCACCGTCCTCGCGCTCACGTCGCTTGCGACACTTGCGGGCATCGTCTTTTATCTCTTTCGGGAGGGGCTGCCGGTCTTTTCCCAGGTCACTCCGCTCAAATTCATTTTCGGCACCGACTGGTATCCGGTGGGAGATGCCCCGGACTTTGAGATCGGCTCCCTGATTGCGGGGTCGCTTGCCGTTACGGTGCTCTCAAGCCTTATTGCGGTACCGCTGGGCCTGGCGGCCGCAGCGTATCTTTCTGAAGTGGCGTCGGATAAAACCCGCCGAATCGTCAAACCCTTTATTGAACTTTTGGCGGCGCTTCCTTCGGTTGTGATCGGCTTTATCGGGATGGTGCTTGTGGCGCCGTGGCTGCAGAATGCCCTAGGGATCGCCACGGGACTCAATCTCTTTAACGCTTCACTGATGCTTGCCTTCATGGCCGTGCCCACGATCTGCTCGATTTCAGAAGATGCCCTGCATGCGGTACCGCAGGCTTTAAAGGACGCTTCGCTTGCCTTGGGCGCCACGCCCTGGGAGACTCTGAAACTTGTCACCTTCCCGTATGCGCTCTCGGGCGTCGGAACCGCCGTCATGCTCGGCATGAGCCGTGCTTTGGGTGAAACGATGGTGGTACTGATGGTCGCGGGCGGTGCCGCGATCGTGCCGGAATCCGTTTTCGATCCCATCCGACCGATGCCCGCAAGCATCGCCGCGGAAATGGCCGAAGCGCCGTTTGGCAGTCCCCACTACCACGCGCTTTTTGCCACCGGCATCGCGCTTTTTCTCATGACCTTCATCTTTAATGCGGTCGCCTACAAGATGGCGCAGCGTTACAAGACGCCGGCTGTTTAAGGAGAACAAAATGGTGCAGAAAAGTCTTTGTGCCCGCGCGCAGGAAAAGTCCCGCCCGAAGCGGTTTGCCGAGCAGCTGATTGCCTTCGGGGGCTTGCGGATTGCGGCCTTTGTTAACTGCGCGGCGCTTGTCACCGCCTGCGTCTTTCTTCTCATTAACGGGGCAGGGGCCCTTAACTGGGAGTTTGTGTTTGATTCGCCCCGCAAGATGATGACGGAGGGCGGTGTGTGGCCCTGCCTTGTGGGGACGTTTCTTCTTGCGGCGGGCGCCATCGCCATTGCGTTGCCCTTTGGTGTCGCGTGCGCCGTGTGGTTGAACGAATACAGTAAAGACGGCGCTTTTAAAAGCATCGTGCGTCTGTCGGTCGCAAACCTTGCGGGCGTTCCGTCGATTGTCTTCGGGCTTTTCGGGCTCGCGTTTTTCGTCACAGCCCTGGGCTTTAACGTGAGTCTTCTCTCGGGCATTCTGACGCTTGCGGTTTTGACGCTTCCTGTGATCATCAACACCACGGAAGAAGCGCTTAAGCAGGTGCCGGGCGCCTGGCGTGAGGCGAGTCTCGCTCTGGGGGCCACAAAGTCTCAGACCATCGGGCGCGTGGTGCTTCCCGCGGCGCTTCCCGGGATTTTGACGGGGGCGATTCTTGCCGTGGCGCGCGCCGCAGGCGAAACGAGTGCCGTGATGTTTACGGCGGCGGTGTTTTATACGCCGAAACTCCCCGAATCCATCTTTAACAGCGTGATGGCGCTGCCCTACCACATGTACGTGCTCGCGACCGCGGGGACCGAAATCGAAAAGACACGGCCCCTGCAGTACAGCACGGGGCTTCTGTTGGTTCTTTTGGTCTTTGCCATGAACCTTGCGGCTATTTTGATCCGCGACAGGATGCAGAAAAAACGTGTGGCGTAAGAAAGCCTCGGCCGCCATATCCTGGTATTTCCTTCACGCCTTCGTGGGCCTGCGGGAAGGCACGCTCGTTTCGGCGGTCTGTGTCGGGCTCTTTGTCAAAGCCATCGGGCGGCTCGTGCCCGAAAAAGCGGCGCAAGAACCGCACGAAATCGCGTTTAAGGAAAAGAGTAAAAACTAAGCATGAAAAAGGCCCGAAAGAAACGGAGTTCCTGCGGGCCTTTGGACCTTAAGCCGGAAGTTGCCTTCCGGCCAGGGATTTAAGCGCGGTCAGAGACCGGCGGCTTCCTTCAAAAGCATCGCCTTGTCGGTCTTTTCCCACGTAAATTCCGGCTCTTCGCGGCCGAAGTGACCGTAGGCGGCGGTCTTGGAGTAAATCGGACGGCGCAGATCGAGCATCTTAATGATGCCGCCCGGACGCAGATCGAAGAACTTACGCACGAGTTCCGCAATCTTTTCGTCGGCAATGACACCCGTGCCGTTGGTGAGCACCGTGATGTTCATGGGTTCCGCGACGCCGATCGCGTAGGAGACCTGAATCTGGCACTGACGCGCGAGGCCCGCGGCAACAATGTTCTTTGCCACATAGCGGCAGGCGTAGGCAGCGGAGCGGTCCACCTTCGTGGGGTCCTTGCCGGAGAAGGCGCCGCCCCCGTGCGGGCAGGCGCCGCCGTAGGTGTCGACGATGATTTTGCGGCCCGTAAGCCCGCAGTCGCCCTGGGGACCGCCCACCACAAAGCGGCCGGTGGGGTTCACAAGGAACCGGGTGTTTTTAAGCCATTCCGCAGGCATCACCGGACGGATGATGTTTTCGACCACCGCTTCCACGAATTCGGGCTTCATATGGTCGCCCACAGACCATTCCGGGGAGTGCTGGGTCGAGAGAACAATCGTGTCCGCGGCAACGGGCTTACCGTCCACGTAGCGCAGCGTCACCTGACTCTTGGCGTCCGGCCTCAGATAGGGCATCACGCCGTTACGGCGCACGATGGACTGCTGCTGCACGAGGCGGTGCGCGTAGTAAATCGCGGCGGGCATCAGTGTCGGGGTTTCGTCACAGGCAAAACCAAACATCAGGCCCTGGTCGCCTGCGCCCTGGGTGAGGGGATCGTGGTTTTTCTCGTCCACGCCCTGCTTGATGTCCTCGGACTGCTTGTCATAGCCCACGAGAACCGAGCAGCCCTTGTGGTCGATGCCGTATTCGGAATTGTCGTAGCCGATGCGCTTTAAGACGTCACGGGTGAGGTCAATGTAGTTGACCTGAGCGTCCGTGGTGATTTCACCGGCCAAAACAACGAGACCGGTCGAGCACATCGTTTCCGCGGCCACACGGCTCATCGGATCCTGCGCGAGGCAGGCGTCGAGTACGGCGTCGGAAATCTGGTCGGCCACCTTATCGGGATGACCTTCACTGACGGACTCGGAGGTAAAAAGAAAATCGCTGGCCATTGCCATGCTCCAATGGTACGTTGAAAACGTTGCAAACCAAGCGTCCAACGCAGTGAGCTGAACAATGAAAACCAGCGACGTCGCGGCAGACGCTTTAGCGGTATTTGTTGATTCGCCCCGCAAGTTGTCTTTGTTAACTCGGCGAATTGTTGCGCATGATACTCGGTATTGCTTAAAAATGGATGACGGGCAAATCCGAAAAATAGTCCGGCTGCCGTACACAAAAAGACAGGCCTTTGCACTGGTGTAGCATCCCGTTAACTGCAACTGCACCAGGACAACACACATGCCCGAACTTCCCGAGGTTGAGGTCTGCCGCAAGGCACTCGCGCCCGCTCTTACCGGTAAACGGGTGAGCGCCGTGCACGCGTATTGCACGAACTTAAGAAGTCCGGTGCCGCCGCTCATGAAACGGATCGGGGGTCTCAGACTCACAAGCCTCACGCGGCGCTCCAAGTACCTTATATGGCGCTTTGAAGATGAATCGGCGGGGCAGGTGACGTGGCTTACGACGCACCTCGGAATGAGCGGCGCCTGGCGGCTCTGGAGGGCGGATGCCGCACCCGCGGCGGGCCCGCACGACCGTCTTGACATCATTTTTGATGATGAAACGCTTCTGCGCCTCACCGACCCCCGGAAGTTTTCCGACATTAAAGTCACGGACACCGATCCGAGGGAACTCGCGCCCCTAAACACCATCGGCGCCGAGCCCTTTGACAAGACACTGACCCCCGAGGTCTTTTACAAAGCGCTTCGCGGCAAAACGTCCGCCATCAAGCAGGTATTGCTCTCAGGCAAGATCGTCTGCGGCTGCGGCAATATCTACGCCTGCGAAAGCCTTTTTGAGGCCCGTATCCGCCCCACGCGCAAAGCTTCTAAGGTCACGAAAAAGGAAGCCGAAAGGCTCCTCACTGCAATCCGCGATGTTTTGACGCGCTCCATTGCCGCGGGCGGCACGACGCTCAGAGACTTTCACGGCACCGACGGCGAAAGCGGCTGGTTTGCGCTCGAGTGCTCTGTTTACGGGCGTGAGGCTGAGCCCTGTCCCGTCTGCGGGAGTCTTATTAAACGCATTGTCCAGAACGGCCGCAGCTCTTTCTTTTGCCCGACATGTCAGAAGTAAAAGACGCACTCACAGAACCCGAAGTCTTTGCCGGGGCACTGGTCGCCTGGCAGAAGCGATGCGGGCGGCACGGTTTGCCGTGGATGGTTGCAGACGCCTACCGCCGCTGGGTCTCGGAGATCATGCTGCAGCAGACGCAGGTTGCAGTGGTGAAGGACTACTTTGCGCGCTTTATGGCGGCCTTTCCGACGGTTCAGATTCTTGCGGCCGCTGACGACGAAGCCGTGATGAAACTCTGGGCGGGCTTGGGGTACTACTCGCGGGCCCGCAATCTTTTGGCCTGCGCCCGGGTTGTCGTGCGTGACTTCGGGGGCGTTTTCCCTAAGGACGTTGAAACACTGGCAACGCTTCCGGGAATAGGCAAAAGCACCGCAAGCGCGGTGGCAAGTTTTTCTTACGGCACGGTCGCTCCGGTCGTTGACGGCAACGTCAAACGGGTGCTCACACGCCTTTTTACGGTAACGTCTCCCGTGGGGACGGCGGCCTGCGATCAGTTTCTCTGGGAGGCGGCTGAGAAACTCGTTTCAAAAACCCATCCCGGCGTTTTTAATCAGGCGATGATGGATATCGGCGCCACGGTCTGCACGCGCACGAAACCGGCCTGCATGATCTGCCCCTTATCCGCCTGGTGCCGGGCGTTTCATGAGGGCAGCCAGGAAAGTTTCCCTGTGCGTAAACCCAAAAAGGAGCGCCCGGTAAAGGACGCGGTCTTTACGGTGTACCTCTCTGACGGGCGTGTGTGGCTTACCGAACAAAACGAAAAAGGCGTATGGCGGGGGCTCTGGACGCTGCCCGCCGCTTCCGAAGCGGGAGAAGACATCGGGTGTTTTACGCACGACTTTTCGCACTACCGGCTCAATGCCCGCGTGGAACTTGTGCTTCATAAGCCCTCAACTGAAAACGCCCGGGGCTTTACCCGCAAAGACGCTGAAGAAGGGGCCTTGCCTGCCCCCGTCAAGAAGTTTTTGCTTGCCTCTGAGGTTTTAGCCGGCCGCTTCTGACAGGCAAAAAACCGTCCTTCGCAAAGGTATTACCGGTTTTTCGCGGCAATACCGCAGAGGACGCTCAAAGTCCGAAAAAGCCGTGGTTTTGCTTCTGCACAATGTCCGCATCCGAGAGCGCTGCCTCTCACCGATTTTTTCCAATAAGGACCGGGCAAAACCATGACCTCACGTTTTTCCCGCATTGCGGGTTCTCTTATTTCCGCCGGCGTTCTCGCCTTTTCCGTGCTTTCAACAGCGGCAACGGCAGCTGATGTAAGGACCTTCATTGAAAAGACCTACAAGGGCGGCGTGATCCCGACCTTTTAATCAGGCGGTTTGGGCGCTAAACAACCCGCGCTTGAAAGCGCGGGGATTCCTGACACGGTGCAGGCTTTCCCGTAACAGCCAAGGTTTTTGAGGCCTTGTCT
>OMCT01000864.1_pt1 | contig 20794 bp, 20 predicted proteins | sample 1674301 | NCBI WGS metagenome assembly OMCT01 (sample SAMEA103958158, study PRJEB25191) | human gut metagenome
CGATAAAATTGTCATGGCGGAAAATAGAATGGTTACAAATACAAAAGTATATTTTAATAAGCATGCATCTATTTTTATCGCATTAATGAGTCTAATGCTCTTTTCAAGTACAATAAATTTAGCTTTAGATTTAAGACTTATACTATTTTACATCATATTAATTTTAACATGTCCTATTTATACATCATATAAATGGCATCTCTTTAAAACGAAATTACTAACAAATTTTTTTACTGGATTTATACTAGTTGTAATCATTAGTTTATATGCCAAATACATTGGATATAATTACCAAGCAATTAATGTAGGTACTGAATATAAAGCAGCTTCAGAAAATGAATTTTCAGGTTTCGCCAGATATCCAATGTGGATAAGTGCAGCTTCAGCAATATGTACTGTTTTTATATTTAATAATATTATAAATAGCAAAAACAGGAAACTATGGAAAAATATTTTACTTTTTTTATTTATGTTATCCTCTATCTATTTAAACGTCATATCAGCATCTCGTTCTGCTCTCGCTGCTTCTATAATAACCATATTTATAACCCTTTACTTTAGCCTAGAAAAGTTCAGTTCCTTATTAAAATATATAACGATTTGTGGAATTTGCTTTACATTATTATTTCCTTTTTTTGCGGATAACTCTGATGCAATGATGAGAAAACAGGCAGGTCAAGAAAGAACTGGAAAAACATCAAGGGATGCACTATGGGGACAAAGACTTGAAGAATTTGAATCATCTCCGCTATGGGGTATAGGTTTTGCTGCTCACGGTGTAGGAGCAGAGAAAAAAGTAGGAAGAAATGAATCTGGGGGTGGATGGATTTCAATTTTATCACAGATAGGGATTATCGGTTTTATCTTAATTGGAACAATCATCTACAAAGCATTAACCTCCAAGAAAACATTAGTAAAGAACAAATCAATGATTCCTATTTATATGACTTTTCTATTTTTTTGTATGCATTCAATTTTTGAAGGTTACATGTTTCAAGGAGGCTGGTATTTATGTTTAATATTTTGGCTTTGTGTAGGAATTCTTATAGAAAATAAACAATATTAAAAACTTAAAATTCATGATATCAATAATCATTTGCTCCACCAGTAATCAAATAAACGAAATCCAAAAAAGAAATATAGAAGAAACTATCGGAGTTAAATATGAAATCATATTGATTGATAACTCAAATAATAAGTATAATATATTTCAGGCATATAATTTAGGAGTACAAAAAGCCCAATACCCATATTTATGTTTCTGCCATGAAGATATATGTTTCAGAAATAATAACTGGGGAAAAAAACTTGTATCTGACTTCGATAATAACGATGAAATTGGGCTTATTGGGGTTATTGGCATAAAATTACTACCTAAATATCCTTTTGGCTGGTGGGCTGCTGGACATAAATATTATGTTGGCAAAATTATAGCCAACAATAACAAAAGAAAAATGAAAACAGGCAGTAAAGACATCATTATTAATAATAACGGCTTACATGATGGTGTAGCTTGTGATGGCCTTTTCTTTGCAATTCCAAAAGCATTATTCTCACAAATTAGATTTGATGAGACTACATACACCGGCTTTCACTGCTATGATTTAGATATATGCATGCAAGTTTTACAAATAAATAAAAGAATCAAAATATCTGATAATATTCTTATTGAACATTACTCAACAGGTAATCCTACAGAAACATTTTCTTATAACTGTTATTTATTTCACAAGAAATGGAATAATAAACTGCCTGTTTATACAAAAGATGTTAATTTAAAAGAAATCAATAAAGTTCAAGACCAAATTATAAAAGAAATTTACGAAGATAAACCTCTAGCCATTCGCTATAGGCATTTATCCTCAAATAAGATTTATAATGTCATATATAAATTAATAAAAATAATAAAGCGATTATAACCATGAACATTGCTTATTGTATTTCAGCATATAAAGATCCTCAACAGCTAAAGAAACTGATTTTAGCATTAGATACAGATTCCTCTTTCTTTCTCGTTCACATAGACAAAAGAGTAAAAAATATTTCAGAATTTGAAGCCATAAAAAAGGATTGTACACATCTGAGAATCTGCAAGCAACGTTTTTTTGTTCAATGGGGTGGGTGGAATCAAGTAAAATATCAAGAATTATTTTTAAAAGAAGCTCTTGAATTTCCAATAAAAATTGATCGTATATTAATTCTTACAGGAATGGACTATCCTTTATGGAACAATTATAGAATCCATCATTATTTCGAACAGAATCCTGAAATAATAATGATGAGAGGTATTAATCTGACCCGTCTACAAAAGTCCTCCCCCATGTCTAATCTACTACGTATCAGACACATTGGAAGAGATTGGCCTATAAAATCAAATTTATTATGGAAAATAGAGACAAAACTATTTAGAGTTATAGCGACAATTCTACCTTTCAGAAGAAAAAACTTTTTAGTAATTAACAATGAACAATGGGATATATGGCAAGCGTCAGGATATTTTAGTGTAAACAGAGAACAAGCTGAATATATTTTACAAACATTAAAGAAGTCTGCCATTATCCAATATTTTAGATTCTGCTTTGTTCCAGAAGAAATGACAATACCCACTATCATTTTTAATTCTAAATACAAAAAGAACGCCCAAATTTTATCAGATACTGTATATAAAGGTTTAACTACATTAGCAGCATTGCATATATTTGAATATGGAAAAACCATAAAAATTTATACAGAAAATGACTTTCAGGTACTCACTCAATCTGGTAAAATGTTTGCCAGAAAGCTATGTACTGGACATTCTGAAAAGCTTATAGAACTCTTAAATAAGCACTTTAATGCCCCTCAACAATATGAGAATGAGAAGTAGAAAAAAAATAATTTATTCAATTCTATTCATCTTTTTTCTATTTTTAGGAAATGAGTTATTTCTCCGACATTATTTCGGTTTCTGTGACGCCCTACTCTATCAATCCAGCGATAAATACGAATACATCGCACAGCCCAACCAAGACCGATATAGATTTGGAGCACATATCCGAAGTAACAGCTATTCACAACGAAATGAGGAACCGGATTCCAGCAAAATAAAGATTTTAGGATTGGGTGATTCAGTCCTTTTCGGAGGTACTTGGATGAATCAGGATTCGTTGGCAACCACTTTGTTCAGCTTGGAAACCGGCATGCAAATGCTAAATATATCAGCAGGAAGCTGGGGACCGGACAATTGTGCGGCTTACCTGAAAGAGAAAGGTACATTTGATGCACAAGCCATGATATTGGTATGCAGCAGTCATGATGCGTACGACATTATGTCATTTTTTCCGGTTGTGGGTAACTTTCCTACCTATCCAGACAAGCAATACTCTTTAGCTATCTGTGAACTGATAGACCGCTATCTCATTCCCCGGTGGAAAATGCTTTTTGCGAAGTATTCGGCAAAGCTTGATCCAGATGCCGCAGTAGCGAAAGCAGCACAACATACTTCCGTAGCCAAGAAATCAGTGATATTTGACCCGGGATTTGACCAACTGAAAGCAATATCCGATTCATTGCACATTCCTTTTGGCATTTATTTGCACGCAGAAACTGGTGAGTTACAAAAAGGGATATACAATGAGATGGGGCAGCAAATCTGCCAATGGGCAGAAGCTAACCAAGTGCCACTTATGAAAGGGCTGGAAAATGGAGAAAAAACAAGGATGTACAAAGATATCATTCATCTTAATGAAAAAGGACAAAGGCATTTGGCTAATTGTTTAAAGAAAATGGTCAGTGAATTATTACACAAGAATGAAAACAAATAAACGCATTGCAATTCTACAACCCGAAGTACCGCACTACCGAGAGGAGTTCTTTGACTTACTACGACAGCAGTGTGACACTTCCGACATATATGTATATAACTCTTTTGAGAGTACAAAACAGCAAGGATTTAATATCAACACAAAAGGATTAAGGTACATACCAAACAAGCAACTGAAAGGTTTTCTGCTTTACAATCCGTTTCCATTACTCAGCAAGAAATATGACACACTTGTACTGATGCTGCATTTTGCGCACCTCACCACCTGGCTGTTACTGCTTACCAAATTCATTCACCGGAAGAAAATCATCCTATGGGGACAGGGTATCTCTGTAAAGCGCTACTTGAAAGAAGAAAAGAAACCAGACTGGAAACTGAAAGCCCAGATGGCACTGGCTGACGGAGTATGGCTGTACATGCAAAAAGAACTGGAACAATGGAAACAAATCTTTCCGCAGAAACAAATGGTAGCACTGAACAATACCCTGACAGGAGTCAGCGAAATGTGCAACTACGTGCCGGAACTGAGTAAAGAGGAACTGAAAAAGAAATACGGTATCACACAGGAAGTGGTGTTGATTTTCTGTGCCCGCTTTGAATCAAACTACCGCAGAACGGATTTATTGGTGGAAGCGATGAAGCGGCTGGATAAGAACCGTTTCGGCTTCGTGATTATCGGTAAAGGAAAGAACAAACCCGATTTTTCTGAATTTGACAATGTATATGACTTCGGCGCGGTGTATGATACAGCTGTTAAAAGAGAATTGTTTTCGCTTTCAGACATTTATTTCCAGCCGGGATGGGTGGGTTTATCCATCGTGGAAGCCATGGCCTACGGAAAACCGATTTTCACATTCGTAAGAAGTGAAGAGACCAAACAATGTGTGGAATACTGTTACATCCAATCAGGATATAACGGCATGTTGTTTGAAACAGTTAAGGAGTGTGTCGATTATATCTCACACATAAAAAAAGAAAAGTTGGCAGACATGGGACAAAATGCTCGCCACTTTGTGAAAAATAACCTGTCTGTAAAACAAATGGCTAATCATGCAATAAGTATCTTATGAAAGTAATTCATTATATCCCGACTATTGACCGGAACTGGGGTGGCACTACCGCTTACATGCAACTGCTGGCCAATGAACTTGGAAAACTGACGGAACTGCATATCTTTACGCATGCCTCAGAGAATCCGGTGGCAATACAGAATTGCCAGATTCATAATCTGCCTTCCTGGAAACATCTGGGAGCAATGAAGCGAGAATTCATACAACAAATCAAAGCTATCCAACCGGATGTATTTCATGTGAATGGTTGCTGGACACCAGGTTGTGCCCTTACACAGAAATGGGCACAGGAAATGGACATCAAGGTGGTGCTTACGCCACACGGAATGTTAGAACCTTGGATTTTAGCACGGCATTATTGGACGCGCAAGGTACCTGCTCTCCTGCTCTATCAGAAAGCGGCAATAAAAAAAGCAGACTATCTGCATGCCACGGCAGACAGCGAAAAAGAAAATCTGCTGAAATTAGGCTACAATACACAAATTGAGGTAATTCCCAATGGTATTGAAGTAGAAAACATCATACTGAAGAAAGACTGGGTACGAAAAAAACGAATTCTGTTCCTTTCAAGAATTCATGTAAAGAAAGGCATTGAGTTCTTGTTGGAAGCAACTGCACTTCTAAAAGACAAACTGGATGGCTATGTCATTGAAATAGCCGGAGAAGGAGAAAAGGAATACATCGCTCAACTAAAGCAAAAAGCAAAAGAACTACAGATTGAATCCCTTGTAGAATTCTGCGGCGGAGTATATGGTGACCAGAAATGGAAACTATTTCAAGAAGCAGATGTATTCGTTTTGCCTACGTTCTCAGAAAACTTCGGAATTGTAGTGGCAGAAGCTCTGGCTTGCGGTACGCCTGTAATTACCACGAAAGGAACACCCTGGGAAGAATTGGATAGTGCACATTGTGGCTGGTGGACGGAAATCGGCACACAGCCTACTGCGGATGCGCTGAACAAGTTCCTGCAACTTTCTATTGAGGAACTGGAAGCAATGGGGCGGAACGGACGTAAGTTGGTGGAAGAAAAATATTCGTCACGGAAAATGGCGGAGGATATGGTGAATTTATATCATAAAGTATACGGAAAGAAATGAAAGAAGTAAGACTGGACACTTTCAGAACAAGAAACTTTGACAAAGGAGCAGGATTCCTGAAACAGACACTCTGGTACTTCGTAAATGCCTTGCTAGTACGTGCTTCATGGAATCCTTTCATGAGCATAAAGATTGCTCTGCTAAAGGCTTTTGGGGCAAAAATCGGGAAGGGATTAATCATCAAAAACAATGTATGCATCAAATTTCCCTGGAAACTGACCATTGGTGACCATGTGTGGCTGGGAGAATACTGCTGGATAGATAACTTAGATAAAGTAACCATTGGAAATCATGTATGCATCTCGCAAGGGGCTTTGCTGCTTACAGGGAATCACGATTATACGCTGTCTTCTTTTGACTACCGGAATGCACCTATCGTGATTGAAGACGGGGCATGGATTGGAGCCAAGACGGTAGTTTGTCCAGGTGTAACGGTGCATAGTCATGCCATTCTCACTGTGGGTTCCATCGCCACAAAAGACATGGAGGAGTATGGTATATACCAGGGAAATCCGGCACAACTTATCAGAAAAAGAGTCATTAAATAATATTATCTATCACTCATGTTTTACATCCTATCCAGACTATTCGCCTGCACAGCCAGCCCTTGGCTTTATATCCTCATCCTGTTGGGCTTTGCCTGCTTCACCGCTAAACGGAAAGTCCGCATCGCCTGTTTCTCGGCAGCCATGGTGCTGTTTCTGTTTTTCTCGAACGGGTATTTCTATGGGCTTTGTCTTTCGGCTTACGTGAAGCCCTACATCACAGATTTTAATGCCATCGGGCACTACAAGTATGCGTTGTTGCCGGGTGGATTTACGGGCTACGACAAGGCGCGTGAACGGACGGACTACGGGTTTGCGGCGGACCGGCAGGTGGATGCCATCGAGCTGTACAAATTAGGAAAGGTGGAGAAACTGGTGGTGACGGGCGACGGGGCTTCGTGTAAGGACGGTAACGTGGAGGTGTATCTGGACCAGTTGGAAAGGGTGTGGGGCGTGAACAGGGAGGATGTCATCATCGAACCGGAGGCGCTGAACACGTTTCAGAACATTGACTATTCGCTGAAACTGGTGCCGGACATGCGCAGTGAGAATACCATCGTGGTGAACTCGGCCATCTACATGCGGCGGACGCTGCTGAGCTGCCGGAAGCTGGATTTCTATCCGGCGTATTATGCCACGGACGTGAACTTGTCGCGAAAATGGACATGGCAGTCATGGATTCCGGACTTTCACGTGATGGACGAATGGATGCGACTCATGCACGAATGGATTGGAATGATTGCGTATAAACTAAATTTTTAAAGAACTGGGATAAAAATAGAGCTACTGAAAATAATTTTATTACTTTTGTAGATAATCGTGGAAAATAAAAAAATGGAACTCACTCATTTCGCTTATAAAGAATCTACCTGGGCATTGACTCAGGCTATTCCTCTAAAAGCAGTGAACCTGCTGGTAGGAAAAAATGCGGTAGGCAAATCGAAGGTCATCGAGGCTATCTACAAAATGTCTAATCTTATCCTGAAACAGGATGTGCCGTTTACACCAAGATATTTTTTTTCTACGACGCTGACTTTCAGGGATGAGGAAGATGTAATAGAATATCATTTTACATATCACTTAAGAAGCATTACGGAAGAGTCACTGACCATCAACGGGATGACTTTGCTGACGAGAAACGAGGAGGCAACGCTGCTTAACGGAGATTCCATCAATCCTCCAGCGGACAAACTGACACTTCATGTGAGAAGAGATACCGTTCAATATCCCTATTTTGAAAAGATTATCACCTGGGCGGAAAATGTGTACGGGCAGCGTTTCAATGAGATTGACGCGGATCAGGAGAATCAAACCAATTCATTTCTGTCGCCAGTACATAAAGATGATTTATACACCATGGTGAAGGCTCTCTCCAAGAAGTCTATACAGAATATCATCGAACAGGCTCAGAAGCTTGACTATCATCTGGAAGCAATACGAACCCTCGACCTGGTGAAATCGGTCAAGCTGGTTATCTTTAAAGAAAAAGATGTGAAAGACAATCTTCTTATCTCTTCGCTATCGAAAGGGATGTGCAGAGCCATTAGTCTGCTGATTCAAATGGAGTATCTTTCAGTACAGAACAAACCCTCGCTCTGGCTGATTGATGATTTGGGTGAAGGGCTGGACTACGACCGTACGGTCAAACTGGGGAAACTGTTGTTTGATTTCTGCCGCGAACGGGGTATTCAACTGTTAGCCAGTTCGAATGACACGTTCCTAATGGATATTGTAGACCTGCAGTACTGGAATATTCTGGAACGGAAAGGTGAAAAAGTGATACCACTCAACATTACCAACAATCCTAATTTATTTGAAGATTTCAAATTTACGGGTCTCAGCAATTTTGACTTCTTCTCATCGGACTACATTTCACGCCATACACAAGCTAAATAAAATGAAAGATGAACATTAGAAAGATTGCGGTTTTCGTGGAAGGACAGACTGAGTACATCTTTGTCCGGGATTTCCTGTGTGCATGGTATGAATATGACGCACAGAAGTTAGGACTGGAGTGTTATCAGTTCAAGGGCAGTCAGGCGAACAGTATTCCTTATCCTTATGGAACAAGAGACAGTGAGAACTTCTATCTTATCTACAATGTGGGCAATGACCAGACCGTGATGAGCAAGATGCTGAAAGAGGCTCCATGCCTTCTGAACAATGGGTATCAGCTGATTGTGGGACTAAATGACATGTATTGTGATGATTATCACGCCTGCGTGAAAAACCGGCAGATTGACCCCAAAGTAAATGAAAAGTTCAAAAACACACGAAACGATATTATCTGTAGAAAAGGACTTGACAAAGTGATGAAATCGCACTTTGCCATCATGGAGGTGGAAGCCTGGTTCTTAGGTATGTATGATTACCTGCAAAGAATAAATTCAAGACTTACTCCTGAACTGATAAAAGCGCAATTAGGTACAGACATCACTCAAGATCCGGAAATTTCGGTCTATCATCCGGCTAAACTACTGAATGATATTTACCAACTGGAGAAAATGCAATATGGGAAACATGCCAGTGATGCGCATGCTATTACTTCTACATTGACCAGAAAGGATTATCTGTATTTAATGGGTTCGGAGAAATGCCAGTCATTCAAGGAGTTTATTAACGACATTGTATAATTAAAAGTACCCGATAGAAAACAACTAACAAAATCACACTTATATCACATGAAAAATTATACCATCGCTGTAGCCGGCACAGGCTACGTAGGTTTATCCATAGCCACACTGCTGGCTCAGCATCATCAGGTAACGGCTGTAGACGTAATACCGGAAAAGGTGGAGAAAATCAATCACCGTATCAGCCCGATTCAGGATGAATACATCGAAAAGTATTTAGCAGAGAAGGAACTGAACCTGACCGCTACACTGGATGGAGCATCGGCTTACCAAAAGGCAGACTTCGTAGTGATTGCCGCTCCTACCAACTATGACCCGGTGAAGAATTATTTTGATACGTCGCACGTGGAGGAGGTGATTGACTTGGTGTTAGAGGTGAATCCGGATGCGGTAATGGTAATCAAGAGTACCATCCCAGTGGGATACTGCCGCAGCCTGTACGTGAAGTATGCAGAGAAGTTCCGTACCTCTCCTGCCTTCGCCGGAAAGAAATTCAACCTGCTGTTCTCGCCGGAGTTCTTGCGCGAGAGCAAGGCGCTGTATGACAACCTCTACCCCAGCCGTATCATCGTGGGATTCCCGAAACTGATTAACGGACGTGACGAAGAGAACGCGGCGATTCAGGCGATTGCCGGGGAACATCTGGAGGAAAAGGCGCATGAGTTTGCGGCGCTGTTACAGGAGGGTGCCTTGAAGCCGGACATCGATACGCTGTTCATGGGACTGAAAGAGGCGGAAGCGGTGAAGCTGTTTGCCAATACTTACCTGGCACTGCGTGTAAGCTACTTCAACGAGCTGGATACGTATGCAGAGGTGAAAGGACTGGACACACAGGCCATCATTCAGGGTATCTGTCTGGACCCGCGCATCGGTTCGCATTACAACAATCCTTCTTTTGGCTACGGGGGCTACTGTCTGCCGAAGGATACCAAGCAGTTGTTGGCCAACTACCAGGATGTGCCGGAAAACCTGATTCAGGCCATTGTGGAGAGCAACCGTACGCGTAAGGATTTCATTGCTGACCAGGTGCTGAAGAAAGCGGGATACTACGATTATTACAACCGCGGGGATTTCAGTCCGGAAGCGGAGAAGGTGTGTGTCATCGGGGTATACCGCCTGACCATGAAGTCGAACAGCGACAATTTCCGCCAGAGCAGTATCCAGGGGGTAATGAAGCGTATCAAAGCGAAGGGTGCCACGGTCATCATCTATGAACCGACTTTGGAAGACGGCACTACATTCTTCGGCTCACGGGTGGTGAACAATTTGGAGGATTTCAAGAAGCAGAGCAACGCCATCATTGCCAACCGCTACGATGCGTGTCTGGATGACGTAAAGGAAAAAGTTTATACACGCGATATTTTCAGAAGAGACTAAATCAATTAATAATTAAGGATTAAGAATGAAAGGTATTGTGTTAGCCGGTGGTAGTGGCACGCGTCTCTACCCCATTACCAAGGGAGTGAGCAAGCAGATGCTCCCGGTGTTTGACAAACCGATGATTTATTATCCCATCTCCGTGCTGATGCTGGCGGGTATACGGGAGATTCTGATTATCTCTACGCCCTACGACTTGCCGGGATTCCAGCGTCTGCTGGGTGACGGAAGTAACTTCGGGGTACGTTTTGAATATGCGGAACAGCCCTCGCCCGACGGACTGGCACAGGCTTTTCTTATCGGGGAGAAGTTCATCGGGGATGACGCGGCCTGTCTGGTGCTAGGGGACAATATTTTCCATGGGAACGGACTGAGTGCGATGCTGCGGGAAGCGGTACGTACGGCTGAAGAAGATAAGAAGGCTACGGTGTTCGGTTACTGGGTGAGCGACCCGGAACGTTACGGGGTGGCGGAATTTGACAAGGAAGGGAACTGCCTTTCCATTGAGGAGAAACCGCAACATCCGAAATCAAACTATGCGGTGGTGGGCTTGTACTTCTATCCGAACAAGGTGGTAGAGGTGGCCAAAAGCATCAAGCCGTCGGCTCGCGGGGAACTGGAAATTACTACGGTGAACCAGCGATTTCTGGAAGACGGGGAACTGAAGGTGCAGACATTGGGACGGGGATTTGCCTGGCTGGATACGGGTACGCACGACTCGCTGGCAGAGGCTTCTACCTACATTGAGGTGATTGAAAAGCGTCAGGGATTGAAAGTGGCGTGTCTGGAAGGGATTGCCTATCGCAAGGGCTGGATTTCGGCCGACAAATTGCGAGAGGAAGCCCAGCCGATGCTGAAGAACCAGTACGGACAATATCTGCTGAAGGTGATTGACGAGGTGGAGCGTACGGGGAAGGCAAACCTGGAATAACGTTTATAGTTAATAATTAAAAGTTAAAAATTAAAAGCGTTTCTTCAGTTAATAGTTAAATGACTTATCTGTTTATATAAAATGGAAGTAATTAAAACAGCGATAGAGGGTGTGGTGATTATCGAGCCACGCATTTTTAAGGATGCCAGAGGGTATTTCTTTGAATCGTTCTCTCAACGGGAATTTGAAGAGAAGGTGGGAAAGATTAATTTTGTGCAGGACAATGAGAGCATGTCATCGTACGGGGTGATGCGCGGGCTGCATTTCCAGCGTCCGCCATACACACAGAGTAAACTGGTGCGCTGTGTGAAGGGCGCGGTACTGGACGTAGCGGTGGACATCCGCAAAGGGAGTCCTACTTACGGGCAGCATGTGGCCGTGGAACTGACGGAGGAGAATCATCGCCAGTTTTTTGTGCCGCGGGGCTTTGCACACGGTTTTGCCGTACTGAGCGAAACGGCCATCTTCCAGTACAAGTGTGACAACTTCTATCATCCGGAAGCGGACGGTGGTATCAGCATCCTGGATGATTCGCTGGGCATCGACTGGCGTATTCCGACGGAACACGCTATCCTGAGCGAAAAAGACACCAAGCATCTGCTGTTGAAGGATTTTGATTCTCCATTTGAATTTTAATCCTTTTAGCATGTCCATTAGGAAATAAAGAAAAAAATTTGTTCTTTTGCATTAGAACCAAATCCAAATGTATGAATGTGACAGTTTTTAATCCGGCTCAATTACAAGTACTCGACATGATGTCGTTTGTAGATAGTCCTGAAGCTTTGGCAGAACTGAAAAAGGCTATTTCTGACTATTTCGCCAAACAAGCCCAAAAGGAGATTGACCGTTTGTGGGAAAATGGAGAATTGAATGAGGAAAAAGTCGAAAAATTCTACCAACTGCATGAACGTACTCCCTATAAATGAATATGAGAAACATTGTAAGTCTAATGGATTATTAACAACAAATATATCACCATTATATTAATTTTTTATCTTATGACTACATTCAAGCGTAACATACTGATTACCGGCGGTGCCGGATTTATTGGCAGCCACGTGGTGCGCCTGTTCGTAAACAAGTATCCGGAATACCGTATCATTAACCTGGATAAGCTGACGTATGCGGGTAACCTGGCGAACCTGAAGGACATTGAGAACCAGCCGAACTATGTGTTCGTAAAGGCGGACATCTGCGACTACGAGAAGATGCAGGAGCTGATGGAGCTGTATCACGTGGACGGCATCATTCATCTGGCTGCAGAGAGCCACGTGGACCGAAGCATCAAGGATCCGTTTACCTTTGCACGCACCAACGTGATGGGTACGCTGTCTCTGCTGCAGGCAGCCAAAGTGTACTGGGAAAGTCTGCCGGAGAAGTATGAGGGCAAGCGTTTCTATCATATCTCTACCGACGAGGTGTACGGGGCGCTGGAGATGACACATCCGGAAGGTATCGAGCCGCCGTTCACTACCACGGCTTCGTCGTCGGAACATCACCTGGCATACGGAAAGGATTTCTTCTACGAGGATACGAAGTATAATCCGCACAGCCCCTACTCTGCCAGCAAGGCGAGCAGCGACCACTTTGTGCGGGCGTTCCACGATACGTACGGCATGCCGACCATCGTGACGAACTGTTCGAACAACTACGGGCCGTATCAGTTCCCGGAAAAGCTGATTCCGCTGTTCATCAACAACATCCGTCACCGCAAGCCGCTGCCGGTGTACGGTAAGGGAGAAAACGTGCGCGACTGGCTGTATGTGGTGGATCATGCGCGGGCCATCGACGTGATTTTCCACAACGGCAAGACGGCAGAAACCTATAACATCGGCGGTTTCAATGAGTGGAAGAACATTGACATCATCAAGGTGGTGATTAACACGGTAGACCGTCTGCTGGGCCGCAAGGAGGGTGAAGACATGGATCTGATTACCTACGTGACCGACCGTCTGGGCCACGACATGCGTTATGCCATCGACTCTACGAAGCTGCAGAAGGAACTGGGCTGGGAACCGAGCCTGCAGTTTGAAGAGGGCATCGAAAAGACGGTACGCTGGTACCTGGACAACCAGGAATGGATGGACAACGTGACGAGCGGTGACTACCAGAAGTATTATGACTCGATGTATAAAGGCAGATAACGAAAGAGTAAATTATGAAAAGATATTGCCAGACACTGGAGCTCTATGACGACAAGGAGCTGATTGAGGCCTACGTGGCAGAACATGCACACGTGTGGGAAGAGGTGAAAGCGGGTATCCGCGAAGTAGGTATCACGGACATGCAGATTTACATTGACGGAAACCGCCTGTTCATGATCATGGATACCACGGATGACTTTGACATGGAACGGGATTATGCACGGCTGGCTACCCTGCCCCGTCAGGCGGAATGGGAAGCGCACATGGCGAAGTTCCAGAAAGCTGCTCCGGGAGCGACCTCGCAGGAGAAATGGAAGCTGATGACGCGGATATTTAAGCTGTAATGAGTGAAAAATTAAAAGTTAAAAGCTAAAAACAAGGAAATATAATGCCGGGCTATCTAACAATTAAAAACTTTGGTCCGATTAAGGACGCAACCATAGAATTGAAAAACTTTCTTGTATTAATTGGAGGACAAGGGACGGGAAAAAGCACCATTGCGAAAGTGTTGACTATCTGTCAGGAACTGTTCTTTTACATTCATATACTGGAAAAGAACGAGAATGTAATGCAGCCATTTCATATTTTTGGAATAGCAGACTATTTCCAAGAGAACAGCTACATTGAGTATAAAAAAGAAGAACTTAGTATTCTCTATAAGAATGGAGAATTTACATTGACTCATGAAAAGTATACCAATAAAGATGAATTATTGAATCTTTACAAAGAATTTATTTTCAATGAGATTAAACGTACCGCTGCAAGCATGGGAATTACCTCAGATGAATCATTGGAAGACTTTATCGAGAAAAATGGCCTATTTATGACTGGAAACAGAGGAACTTCATTCTATATACCTGCAGAAAGGAATCTGGCTGGAGCATTTTCAAATGTGCTGGCCAGCATACTGATGAACAAAATTCCTCTACCTGTCACTTTTCTGAATTATCTCAGTTATTTTGAAAAAGCCAGAAATGAATTTCCAGTCTACAATATTCCATTCCTACACCTTACCTACAAATATTCAAACGGGAAAGAAGGTATTGTGGTATCGAAAGACGGAAAAGATGAACTATTGTCTTTAAACAAATGTTCATCGGGTATTCAGTCTTTATTACCTATGCTGATGATTCTGGATTTCTGTATCAACAAGAATTTTTTCGATTCGTATGTAATTGAGGAGCCAGAGCAAAACTTGTTTCCCGAGAATCAACTTGCCATACTGCGTTATCTGATAGAAAGAACTAAACTGATAGATTCTCAAGGTTGCCATATCATTACTACGCACAGTCCGTATTTGCTTTCGGGCATCAATATTTCTTTACTGGCAGGGCTCATCTCTGAAAAGTTTGCCAAAGAGACTAACGATATTCTTCCTGAAAAATTCCAACTGAAACCTGGTTCGGTGGCTGCTTATTCACTAGGAGATGAAAAAGTATATTGTCAAAATATCATAAACTCCCAAACGGGAACTATCGATCAAAATTATTTGGATACTACTTCTGCCATCACAAGCGAAGAGTTTGCTAAGTTATACAGACTTTACATCAAATCACTAAAAAAAGAAGCGAAATGAATACACCCGATGCTGTCAAAAATCTTAAATTAAGATGGGCTTTCAAGGGTGTAACAAGTTCTCTTGAACAATATTACACGGTGGTCTGCGACACAGAATTTTTCATAGAAGATGACACAACCTGCAGCAAACGTACCATAGTGGTTCAAACACCTAGTCAAAACAAATATTGTAAGATATTAAATACGAAAGGAACAGAAGCTGTGGTCCTGGCAATTGACAATGCACTCATACCTCACCACAAAGGAGGAATTGCGGATGGAGCCGTTTTCAATACTAATGATTTCCATTTCGTGGAATTCAAAACGAACGCCAAAGGCACATCGGTCAAGGCGGTAGATGAAATATATCGAAAAGCGATGCAACAATTGAAATCCACCGTTGACCTGTTTAACGGGCAATTGCAAAAAGCAAAAATCGAATTCACACAAGCAGTAAATGTGGAATGTCACATGATCGTTGCATTAAGTTTTCCTAGAAACAGTGCAACAGAAATGACATATGCATTAAAGTTTGCCAAAGAAACAGAAGGAATTTCACTTTCTTTTGACAATATTATCGAACTCACATAAAACAAATATAGAAAAGAATCGCAAAAGATGAAAAAGTTATTGTCATTGCCACCGAATCTGGTGGAGTGTTTTCACGATATTATGCACGCGGACCACAAGGAGTGGTTCTGCACATCGGACCCGGTGGGAAAGAAACTGGGTTCGGGAGGTGGTACGGCCTGGCTGCTGAATGCTTGCCGGGAGGAAGAGGATAAGGATGCCGCACTGGGCGACTGGCTGGCACGGGAGAAGCGTATCCTGCTGCATGCAGGGGGACAGAGCCGCCGTCTGCCGGGCTATGCGCCGTCGGGCAAGGTATTAACGCCGATACCGGTGTTCCGCTGGGCACGCGGACAGCGCATCACACAGGACTTGCTGTCGCTGCAGTTGCCGCTGTATGAGGAAATCATGGAACGGGCACCGGAAGGGCTGCGTACACTGATTGCGAGCGGCGACGTGTACATCCGTGCCACGGAACCGCTGCAGGAGATTCCGGATGTGGACGTGGTGTGCTACGGCTTGTGGGTGGACCCGGAACTGGCAAAGAACCACGGGGTGTTCGTGTCGTCGCGGAAGGAACCGGAGAAGCTGGACTTCATGCTGCAGAAACCGAGCGTGGAGGAAATGGGCCAGCTGATGCAGGATTACCTGTTCCTGATGGACATCGGCATCTGGCTGCTGAGTGACCGCGCCATCGAGCTGATGGTGAAACGTTCTACCGACAAGGACGGGGGCGTGAAGTTCTACGACATGTACTCGGAGTTCGGACTGGCACTGGGAGCACATCCGCGCATCGTGGATGAGGAGCTGAACAGCCTGAAGGTGGCCATCCTGCCGCTGCCGGGCGGTGAGTTCCACCACTACGGTACGAGCCGGGAGATGATTTCGTCGACACTGGCGGTGCAGAACTGCGTGACGGACCAGCGGGCGATTATGCACCACAAGGTGAAACCACATCCGGCGGTGTTCGTGCAGAATGCGGAGATGGAGTTCCCGCTGACGGCAGACAACGCGGAGGTGTGGGTGGAAAACAGCCACGTGGGCAAGAACTGGACGCTGCACAGCCGGAACATCATCACGGGGGTACCGCGCAACGACTGGGCGCTGAACGTGCCGGAAGGGGTATGCATCGACGTGGTGCCGATGGGCGAACGGGAGTTTGCCGCACGTCCGTACGGGTTTAACGATAAATTCAAGGGGAGCCTGAAAGAGGCTTCTACGGCATATCTGGGTCATCCGGTAACGGAATGGCTGGCGGAAAGAGGTCTGACAGCGGACGAGATCCGGGGTTGTGAGGACTTGCAGTCGGCAGCGATTTTCCCGGTGACGGATTCGATAGAGGATTTGGGTACGGTGCTGCAATGGATGACGGACGGCGGACAGGGTGAAGCCGGACGGGCTATCTGGCAGAAAGCACGGAAGGTATCGGCCGACGAGATTTCGGCGTATGCGAACCTGCGACGGCTGTTCGCCCAGCGGGAGGTGTTCCGCAAGGAGAACTGGAGTCTGCTGGCCAAGAACCAGGAACGGAGCGTGTTCTATCAGGTGGACCTTCAGGAGGCAGCGGAAGCGTTTGCCGAAGGGGGCATCGCCCTGCCGGAGGAACTGCCGGAGGGGACTTCTTTGCTGAAGCGTATCAGCGACGCGATGTTCCGTGCGAAGGTGCGCGAACTGGAGGGGAATCCGGAAGCGAAGGAACTGGAGGCACGGGCGTTCGGCCTGATGCGTCAGGGACTGACCAGCACGATGGACTACCGTCAGCAGCCGAAATTGTCGGTGTATGCGGACCAGATTGTGTGGGGACGCAGCCCGGTGCGTATCGACATTGCCGGGGGATGGACGGATACCCCACCCTACAGCCTGATGGAGGGCGGAAATGTGGTGAACCTGGCCATTGAGCTGAACGGACAGCCGCCGCTGCAGGTGTACGTGAAGCCGTCGAAGGAGTACCGCATTACACTACGTTCAATCGATTTAGGTGCCATGGAGGTGGTGTCTACCTACGAGGAGCTGCAGGATTTCAACAAGGTGGGTTCGCCTTTCTCTATTCCCAAGGCAGCACTGGTACTGGCAGGGTTCCATCCGGATTTCTCCATGGAACGGTTTGCTTCGCTGGAAGCACAGCTGAAGGTGTTCGGCACGGGTATTGAAGTGACCTTGCTGTCGGCTATTCCGGCAGGTTCGGGACTGGGTACCAGCTCTATCCTGGCGGCTACGGTGTTAGGGGCGCTGAATGATTTCTGCGGCCTGAACTGGGACAAGCAGGGCATCGGCAGCCGTACACTGGTATTAGAACAGTTGCTCACCACAGGGGGCGGCTGGCAGGATCAGTACGGAGGTGTGCTGCACGGGGTGAAGCTGCTCCAGACGCAACCGGGATGGCACCAGGAACCGAAGGTACGATGGCTGCCGGATTACCTGTTCACGAGCGACGAGTACCGCAAGTGCCATCTGCTGTATTACACGGGCATTACGCGTACGGCCAAGGGTATCCTGGCGGAGATTGTGAAGGGCATGTTCCTGAACTCGAACCGTCACCTGCACCTGCTGGAGCAGATGAAGGGTCACGCCATGGATATGTACGACGCCATCCTGCGGAATGACTTCGAGGAAACGGGACGTCTGATACGGAAGACGTGGAAGCAGAACCAGCTGCTGGATGAGGGTACGAATCCGACGGCGGTACAGGCCTTGACGGAACGGATTGACGACCTCTGCCTGGGATACAAGTTGCCGGGGGCCGGTGGCGGCGGTTACCTGTACATGGTGGCCAAGGATCCGGATGCGGCGGTGCGTATCCGCCGGATTCTGACAGAGGAACGTCCGAACGAACGGGCGCGCTTCGTGGAGATGAGCTTATCGAACAAGGGACTGGAAATCAGTAGAAGCTGAGATGGAAAAGATTGGATTAGTAAGAACCAGGGACGGAAAGAGTTTCCTGGTTCCTTTTATTTTGATTACTTCCCTCTTTTTTCTGTGGGGAGTGGCACACAGTATTCTGGATGTGCTGAACAAACATTTTCAAGATACTCTGGAGATTACCCGCACGCGCTCGGCCCTGATTCAGGCGGTGGTGTACGGAGGGTATTTTATCATGGCACTGCCGGCGGGACGGATTATCCGCCGCTTCGGCTACCGCACAGGGGTGCTGACGGGACTGGTGCTGTATGGCATCGGGGCGTTGCTGTTCATCCCGGGAGGACGGATTCAGTCGTTTGAGTTTTTCCTGCTGGCGCTGTTCGTCATCGGTTGCGGACTGACCTGCCTGGAAACGGCCTCGAACCCGTATGTCACGGTGCTGGGTGAACCGGAAGGCAGTGAGCGGCGTATCAACCTGGCGCAGTCGTTCAACGGGCTGGGCTGGATTTGCGGCCCGCTGGCAGGAGGCTTCTTCCTCTTTGCCGGAGGAGGTGACGTGACTACTCCTTACGCAGTGCTGGGTACGGTGGTGCTGTGCATCGCCATCCTCTTTTCGCGGGTGAAACTGCCGGAAATAGGCCGGGAAGCAGAAAGCGAACAGGCTGAAGCGAGCGGGAAATCGCTGTGGAGAACGACCTCGTTCACGGTGGGACTGCTGTCGCTTTTCCTTTACGTGGCTGCACAGACGGGCATCAACAGTTTTTTCATCAACTACGCCACCGAAAATGCAGGCGTTTCGGCACAGGAGGCTTCGGTATGGCTGTCGTTCGGCGGCATGGGACTGTTCATGGTCGGACGCATGGGCGGAAGCTGGCTGATGCGCTTCGTGAAGGGGGAAAAAGTGCTGGCCGTTTGTGCGGCAGGTGCTTGTGTATGCATGGCGGCAGTCATTCTGATGCCGGGCGGAGCAGGATGGTATTTCCTGTTACTGTGCTTTTTATGTGAATCGATTATGTTTCCTACTATTTTTTCCTTATCTTTGCGCCACGCTGGCACACAAACCAAACAGGCTTCTTCTTATCTGATTATGTCGATTGTAGGAGGAGCAGTGGCTCCCTTGTTAATGGGGCTCATAGCCGACCGTATTTCCATGGCAGTGGGATTTATCGTACCGCTGATTTGCTTTATGGAAATCTGGGGATTCGCAGCAAGATACCGAAAACTATCGTAATAGTTTTGTCACATACCACATCAGGCAACGGATTATTTATTGCTAAATAAATAGAACTTTGATATGAAGATATCATTATTACCTCATGCTTCAACCGGGAAGCGACCATCGGTCAAGCAATTGAAAGCGTATTGTCACAGGATTATCCGGACATCGAATACATTGTGGTGGACGGAGCCAGCAAAGACCGTTCACTGGAAGTAATCAATCGTTACAAGGACAGAATATCCAAAATTATCTCAGAGCCCGACAAAGGAATGTACGAAGGCATCAATAAAGGCATCAAGGCAGCTACAGGGGATATAATCGGACTGCTGCACAGTGATGATTTTCTGTATGCCAAAGATACCATCAGCCGGATGGCGCAAGAATTTGAACGGACGGGAGCAGACTTTGTGTATGGCAACGGCTTGTTTGTTGATCCGGACAATACGAATAAGGTGATTCGAAACTGGATGGGAGGAAGCTACAGCAAATGGAAGGTACGCCACGGATGGCTGCCACTGCACCCAACATGCTATATCCGGAAGGAATGCTATGACCGATACGGATTATACGATGAGAGTTACAAGATTGCAGCAGACTCAGATTTGCTGGTAAGATTCCTATACGAAGCCGACTTAAAGGTGGAATATCTGAATGAATACATCGTACGCATGCGCATGGGAGGTTTATCGACCGACAGTGCACGACGAAAAAAAATGTGGGACGAGGATGTCAGAATGTACCGGAGCCACGGCTTCGCCCCTACACTCACCAAACTGCAAAAAATGGCCTGGAAGGTACCGCAATTTATTTCGGCCAAACTGAAATTCTAAGAATGAAATAGCCAACTGAGACTTTAAAACGTAACATCAGTATACTTTTTTGAGGTTTAATCGTATAATTTACCATTATACGGTTAAACTTTTCATTATTTCATTACGCGAGTTCGAGATAATATTCTAAAAAGTAAAGAGCAGAAAAACATCCAACCTA
>OMCT01000865.1_pt1 | contig 20793 bp, 17 predicted proteins | sample 1674301 | NCBI WGS metagenome assembly OMCT01 (sample SAMEA103958158, study PRJEB25191) | human gut metagenome
GGCCACGAAGCACCCCATCTGTTGCCATCTTGATACCCATAAAAATAAAGAAATAACCAAGCCATCTCATATAATCACCGGACACCTGATATGCCAGGGCTGTTCCGTCTTTGCCCAGGAATAATGATGAAATCTGAGTATGCAGTGTTTCAATAACTATGAAAGCGAGAGCTGCAAAGCATATATCTAATAACAATGCCGCACGATAGCCTTTTTTGATACGTGAGGTTTTATTTGCGCCAAGATTCTGGGAAACATATGGTGAAACTGCATTACCAATAGATACAAACATCAATGAAAAAACATTCTCTACTCTCATCGTTGCTGCGTAACCTGCAAGTGCCTGTGTACCAAAAGGATTTACAACTGCCTGTACGATCATCATGCCTATTGATACTGTAGACTGTTGAAGAACTGATGGAATGGCAATTCGAAGCATTAATTGTAACTCCTGTCTGTCAAGCCATCTATACCGGCACTTATACCGACGCATCCGGTAAAGAAAAATCAAAAACGAAAACACTGCGGAAACACCCTGTGCGATGAGCGTTGCAAGAGCTGCACCGAACACACCCAGTCCAAGATCCGCTACCATCCAAAGATCCATAAAAATATTCAATACAGATGAAAATATCAGAAGTCCTAACGGAATTTTTGATTCGCCGATTGATGTAAACATGGTAGATAGAATGTTATACATAAAAAGAAACGGAAATCCCACAAAATAGACTTGCAGATACAATACTGCTTCGTCCAGTATATCAGCAGGTGTCTGTAACAAGCTCATCATCAGGCGGGAAAACCCAAATCCAAACGCACCCAGGAGTATGCTTAAAATACAAAAGCTGATCAGTGATGTTGACACAATCGTTTTCATTTTACTGTAATTTCTGGCACCAAAATAGCGGCTCACAAGCACTCCCGCACCTACACCGGCACCAAGTGCTACACATATGAAAACATTCGTAAGTGCCGCACAGGCACCGACTGCTGCCAGTGCAGAAGAACCGACAAACTGACCGACGATAATCGAATCAGCCATATTATAGACTTGCTGAAAAAAGCTGCCCAGAATCATTGGCATTGCGAAAATAGTCAACGCTTTAAGAGGTTTATCTGTTATCAAATATTCATCTTTTGACATTCTTTTACTGCTCCTTCTAAAAAAATCCCATTGCGAGATTGTATGCTTCATCATACATCATATAAAATCAGAAAACAAGAACCGGCACTGGTTTGCAAAAGCAATCCGGTACCGGCTCCTGTAATTGTGATTTCATTAATTTTCAGTTTTTTCTTAAGCAATCTCTTTTTTCATCGCATTGTAACCGATCACGACTGTCCAGACATATGCACATGTCTTAGGGATCATCAGCATACCGATCATCGGAATGACATCCGCCCACAGCACAACCGGGATATAGAATGCAAAGCTTAAAACGATTGTCAGCCACATAAAGCGGAAAGACTTGTCATTGTTCTCTTTTGCGCTTTTATAGAATAAAACAATGATCAGGATTCCCATCAGTGCAAACGGAATATTACGGTAAATACCCCATGAAAGCGGAGCTGATGCACTGAGCCAGTTATTCTGTGGCATCATACACAAAATAATTCTTAATCCTGCAAGACCGTAAACAGCTGCTGTCGCTGCATTATGACCTTTGATCTGATAGCGTTCACGCCAGATGTGATAAAGTACAACGTAAAAGATTGTCATCGTTACAGATGTGATCCATTTGCCCAGTCCTAACTGTACAGTAAAGTTCTCAAGACCTGTTGTGCAAAGAGCCAGCGCACGTGGAACCAGATGGAATGCATCTCCACTTCCCAAAAGAACTGCCATAATTCCAAACATAGTAAACTGGCGGTTTCCTTTACTCTTTCTGATCATTAAAATTCCGACCGTGATTACCGAGATTAAATATACGGTGTCAAATAAAGTTTCTACAATTGCCTGCATGATAAATTTCCTTTCTTATTTTAAAATTTTATATTGAATTACGTTGCTCTGCTAAAACAGCCTCAACCTAATTGCAAACATTTAAAAATTACGATATATGAACAACGTTCATTTTGATTCAAAAATTTTCCCACTTTCAAAGTGGGAGAATTTCCGTTACTGATCACACACAATGTGAACAATAACTGCTTTTAATATAATGTTTTGTTGATAAGCATCAACACAGAGGACGGATCATAATCCTCGCGGATCACTGATACCAGCATGAGGGAAAACAGGATTTCTGCAAACTGCATTTCTGTAAAATTCTCATCGAATACGCCCGGACGGATCTTATGATCATTTTTTAAAACTTCACATAGTCCATTTAAAATATGTCCCCATGTACGCATCATCCTTTTCTTTCCGTCATCTTTTCCTTCCTTCATGAAACCAAAGGAATGTAAAGAGAAAAATCCCGGAAACCGCTTATTGCCATATTTGAACCGTTCATAAATCCATGAAATGCAAGTTGTAACATCATGAAATACCTGCTCGTCTTCCGGGTGAAAAAAGATTTCCTGCCAGACGCTCTCGATGGTAGCACCAAGCAGCTCTGCCTTGGATTCGTAGTAATTATAAATCGTACCGGCTGAAACGGAACATTTCGCTGCAACTGATCTTATGCTTACAGCCGCCCATCCGTTTTCTTTGATCAGCTCCCTGCTGGCAGCCAATATATCTTCTTTTGAAGTAGCAAGACGATTCATAATTTCCCCCTTTGACATCATGGCATTTCTTTTATTTTTCATATCTGAACGCTGTTCATCTTGAAAATATACACCGTTCATGTTGATTTGTCAATCATTTATTTCTGAGGCCAATCACTCAAAATCTCTGGTAATATTCGTAAGCCATTTATTTCTGAAATAGTGAATAAATACCACAGGCATTTTTTCAAACTCGTCCAGTGTCATGACAAAGTATACCCAGACAGGCGGCAGTTTGAAAACATATGCTGCAAGGAAGGTAAGTGGGACTGCAACAAGCCACATAAATATGGTATCTACGATCATTCCAAATCTGGCATCACCACCACCCCTGAAGCAGCCGCATATAAGACAGGTATTAATACCTTCGCCCACAAAACGCCAGGTTGTCATAATGATAAAAATGCCAAGATAATAAATAGCCGTCTCTGTTAATTTATCCCGGTAGAAATCCAGTATGATAGGACGGATCGCCAGAATAACGACACATCCGATCAGGCTGACAATAAATGTTATTGTAAGCATTCGTTTTCCGTACTCTCTTGCTGTATCAATGCGGTCTTTCCCAAGCTCCTGGCTGACAATGATCGTGGTAGCGTTGGCAAAACCGCGGCAGGCGATAGCACCGATATTTACCACCATAACAGCAACGGCATTTGCTGCAACCATATCATCACCAATATGACCAAGAATTGCAGCAAACGCTGAATTGGCAAAGCTCCAGACAACGTCATTTATCACCGCCGGAGTTGCAATTTTTATAAAGTCCTGTAACAGAATATCTGATTTAGCAAAAAAATATTTTATTCTGAATCTGACGTCCGAACTGCGCAATGAATAAATCAGACAGATCAGCACTTCTGAGATTCTGGCGATCACCGTACCAAGTGCAACACCGGTAACACCGAGTTTTGGAAGGCCAAACAATCCAAAAATAAAGGTTGCATTACAAAATACATTCACACAAAGCGAAACAATATACGTAACCGACGGCAGCATGATTTTTCCGATGCTTCGGAGCGCACTCATAAAAATCTGTGAAAATCCCATGAATACAAATGAAAATGAAATCACCTTCAGATACTCACTTCCTGCAGCGATCGTCTCAGGACTGTTTGTAAAAATCTTCATAATTGCCGTTGGCATAGTGAAGGAGATAACAAAAAATATAAGAGAGATAATCAGGGAGATCCGTTCTGCAAGACCCAGAATCTTCTCTACCGTCTTTTTATCACCTTTTCCCCAGTACTGAGCACATAAAACCGAAGTACCTGTTGCCATACCATAATATAAACAGAAAAGAATAAATGTATACTGGTTCGCAAGCGATGAAGCCGACATGGCAGTCTGGCTCACGTAACCAAGCATTACCGTGTCGGCAATGTTTACCAATGTTCCGATCAGATTTTGGAGCATAATCGGAAATGCTAATGTCGATGCATATTTTAAGAAATCTTTTTTATTTAACATACAGTAGTTCTTCCTTAGTTCTTAGTATTCATATATGTCAATTGACTGACCATACGATTATACTGTCTGCAAATAATATACGCAAGCAGAAGTTATTCGACGCTCTTTAATGATTCGATCATATCTATTTTTTTCATTTTCCAATGCATCACGATATTCACAATAATAGAAAAACCGATTGTAAGTAAAATACTATAGATATAACTTTTTGTATAAATCTGCCGGCCAAACATCATAATATCAAGTTCTGCTGTTAAGATGACAAACCGGTGCAGCCATATTCCAAAGAAAATACCAAAAATTGTACCGAGCACTGTCAGCATAATATTTTCCCTGAATACATACATTGATATTTCCCCATCATAAAAGCCAAGCACTTTCAGCGTCGCCAGCTCCCTCTGACGCTCACTGATGTTAATGTTATTTAAATTGTATAAAACAATAAATGCAAGCAGTCCTGCAGACACAACAAGTACATAGGTAACAATATTCATACTTGTGATCATTGATTCTATCCGGTCTGATATTGTACGCGTAAATGTGATTCCTGACACTGCATTGTTATCAAGATATTTTGCCGAAAAATCATTTTCATAAGAAATATCTTCCGGGTCTTTATTTACGACAAATATTTCATCATACTCAATATCTTTCCCAAATAATGACTGGTAGCATTCCGGTGTCATATAAACATAATGGTAATAATAATTTTCCGCAATGTGCATTACCTTAACAGGTTTATAATTTAAGCTTGAAACCTCAAGATAAATATCGTCACCCTCGGATACATCCAGCAAAGTTGCCAGCTTTTCTGAAATGATCACACCTTCATCATCTAACGTGTATTTTTGCCCGGATATACGATTCTGCAAAGATACAAATTCATCTAACTCATCCGCGTCGGATGGGATGAACAAATACGTGCTTTGCTTCTTTTCTCCATTGGCTCCACAACATGCATCAATCGTAGATTCATGACTGAGCATAGCTGCCTTTGTCGTCGACTCCTTAAGAACACTGTCTAAAACTTCCTGTTTCTCTTCATCCGTATCCGCATCGGCCAGTGTCATCTTAACCTGGTATGTATGAATGAAATTATATTGCCTGTCTCCGATCGTCATGATGGAATCTTTTACACCAAATCCAACAAGCAGTAATCCCATACAACCGCCAATGCCAAGTACAGTCATAAACAAACGTTTCTTGTATCGGAACAGATTTCTCACTGCCGCTTTATTGGAAAAATTAAGATGTTTCCATATAAATGTAATTCTCTCCAGAAAAACCCGTTTTCCGATTTTAGGTGCTGCCGGTCTCATTAATTCCGCCGGTGCGGCAAGAAGTTCTTTGTAACATGCCGCAAGCGTAGCAGCTGTGGTGCTGACAACCGCAGCGATCATTGAAATCAGAGAATATTTTAAATGGATCGGTGTCACAAAATCTGTCAATGTAACATATGCGATCTTATAGGCATTCATAATGACTGCCGGAAAAATAATCTGTCCGATCAAAGTACCGATCGTGCCGCCTAACATCGTAGCAAGAAATGCATACATGACGTATTTTGCTGCAATACTGGATTTCCTATATCCCAACGCTTTCAGTGTACCGATCTGAACACGTTCTTCTTCCACCATTCTCGTCATCGTTGTCAGACTGACGAGTGCTGCCACAAGGAAAAATATAACCGGAAAAACATTTCCAATATTTCCTATACGTTCTGAATCCTGGGCATATGCAACACAGGTAGTGATATAATTACGGTCGAGTACATACCACTCCGGTACATCAACATCAGCAAGATCTGCTTTCGCCTGGATAATGTCAGCCTTCGCATCTTCAAGCTTTTGATGATTTTCTTCATATTCGGCATCATATTCAGCCTGACCATCTGTCAGCTTTTGTTCATTTTCTTTGATCTCATTTTTTGCATCTGCCAGTTTCTTCTCATTTTTATTTATCTCTGACTGTGCATCATTTAATTTTTTCTCATTTTCTGCGATTTCGGCTTTCGCTGAATCTAAGGAGGCTTCATTTTCTGCAATAGTGTTTTGTGCAGAAGCTAATTCCTGCTCTTTCGCCGCAATGGTTTGTTTTGACTCGGTTAATACCTGTTTTTGTGCATTAAGCTTCGCCTGATTTGCATTTAATTCTGACAGGTTGTCTTCATATGCCGACATACCTGCCGTGTAGTCTGCCATGCCGCTGTCGTATGTTTTTTTCAATGTAGCAAGCTCTGCCCATTTTGCATCTAATGCCTTTTTTCCTTCTTCATAAGCCGCTTCATTTTGTAAAAGCAATGCTTCGTTTTGATCAAATTCAGCAATACCGGTCTGCATCGCATCTCTTTGCGTGATCAGTTCCTGCATCTGAGTATTTAATGTCTGCCATTCTTTGCTCCCCCCTGCAAGAAGGTCCATCTGTGCCTGAAGTGCCGTTATTTGTGAATCCATTGTTGCAACAAGTGTTCTGTAACCATCGATCTGCCCACGGTTCGCTTCAAGTTCTGTTCTTGCCTGTTTTAAAACCGCACCGGAAGCATCCAGTTCCGTCTGACTGGCATTTAAAGCATTTTCCATCTGCTCAATCCCTGATTTTAATGTTTCTAATCCGGTTTTCGCATCTGCAAGCTGCCCTGCAGCACTCTCAAGCTGCTTTCTTCCATTGTCTAATTCTGTATTATACGCTGCGATAGAAGCCTCACCATCTGAAATCTGCTGCTTCGCCTGATTGATCTGATTCTGTCCATCTGCAAGCTGTGTTTTTGCGTCTGCCAGTTCCTTTTCACCGTCAGCAACTTTATCCTTAGCTGCATTAAGCTCCTTTTCCCCATCACTGACCTGCGTTTTCGCATCTGCAAGCTCCGTCTGGCCTTCTGCAACTTCCTTCTTTGCATCTGCAAGCTGTTCCCATCCATCCTCTAATTCCTCTTTTGCATCTGCAAGTTCTTGTTCACCATCAGAAACCTCTGTCTCAGCTTCAGCTATCGCATCCTGTGCCTCACGTACAACTTCGGCATATCGTATTTCGCATCGATCCCCTGCAATATCTTTGATTTTCTGTGTAACTTCATCAACAGCATCTTCATAAGCATCACTATAACAATCCAATGCTATCGCACCATCAACAAGAACATCGATTTCCGTAAATGCTTCTAGCGTAAAATTATCTTCCGGAATAATCAGAAATCCTGACATGGAACCATTACCAATCGTGCTGGAATCCCTTGTCAGATCAAGATAATATGACGATTTTCCGAATCCGGTGATCGTATATGTCTGCGTATTGACAATGTCTTCAATTGCCTTGTCATCTCCGGAGCTGATTGTGATCTTATCTCCGATTTTATACCCATAATTTTGTTCCAAAAGCCAGTCTGCCAGACATTCTCCGGATTCCTGCGGCATCCTGCCTTCTGTCACAGTGATTTTATTTATATCTGTTGTTTCTGACATTAGCTTGATCACATGCTGCTTTTCATCTTTCTCCGTCAAAACATCATATGTATACACAGGTATCGCAGATTCTACACCTTCAATTGCAGAAATTGCGGTAACATCATCTTCCGTTAATCCTAATGTAGACAGCACTCTGATATCCATTAACTTACTGTCGTCAAAAAAGATATCCGCTGATTCCTGCATATCCGGTTCTGCTGCTTTCACCCCTGCAAAAAAAGCTGTCCCCAGCATAACGATCAGGCAAATAGATATGAATCGATTGTATGTCTTTTTTATGGACATAAAAAATTCTTTGGCCAGTGCTTTCTTTTTCATAGCAATCACCTACCATTCAATCTGTTCAACCGGTGTTGGCTCACTGTTTCGTGTAATATTCCTTACCTGTCCATTTTTAAAGCGGATTACCTGATCTGCCATCGGTGCAATTGCCATATTATGAGTAATTACAACAACTGTCATCCCTTTTTGTCTGCATGTATCCTGAAGTAATTTTAAAATGGCTTTACCTGTCTGATAGTCCAATGCTCCTGTCGGTTCATCACACAAAAGAAGTTTCGGATTCTTTGCAAGTGCCCTTGCAATAGCAACACGCTGCTGTTCCCCTCCGGATAACTGTGCAGGGAAATTCAACATTCTGTCTTGTAATCCGACATCCGTTAAAACTTCTCTCGCATCCAGCGGATCTTTGCATATCTGCAATGCCAGCTCAACATTCTCAAGTGCAGTCAGATTTTGAACAAGATTATAAAACTGAAATACAAACCCTATGTCATCTCTTCTGTATGATGTCAGCTGCCTGCTATTAAACGAGCTGATATCAACACCGTCAACGATAACGTGTCCGCTTGTAGCCTTGTCCATTCCCCCAAGAATATTCAATACGGTTGTTTTTCCGGCACCACTTGGTCCGACAATGACCACAAATTCGCCTTCCTTTATTTCAAAATCCACGCCATCTACAGCATGAATTTCGACTTCTCCCATATGATAGGTTTTTTTCACATTCTGAAACTCTACTAATCTACCCATACGCCTACCTCTGTATATAGTATATTTTGACAGTTTCCTTATATATTCAATAATACCATCTTTTTCAGGTTTATATATAAATAAAAAATAAAGTTTGTCTAAATATATTATATTCGTTTTCTTTCTACATACGATCCTGCAGCTATGTATCATTTATTCTTCTCACAGGCTGCACATGGTAGTCAATCTGTTTTGCGGGTTTGTGAACCGTATCCAAGCATTACCGTGTCTGCAAATAATATACACAGGCAGGATTCATTCTTAAAGTACGATCACTGCAGCATCAAGCCCCTCAACTTTTCCATCAAACGGCTCATCTCGAAGTAAATTATATTTTCCCTCATACTCACTAAAGTTCTTTGCATTACTGCTACAATTAAAAATCAAGGCAATTGTCTCTTCGACATTTTTCCTGATCAGGACAATTGTTTCTTCCTCATCCTTTGTAATTGACCCTATCAGTTCGCCTTCTGAAATGCACGCATGTTTTTTTCGAATCCAAAGCAGCTGTTTATACCATTCATACATCTCTTTGTCCTGATATTCTTCATCCCAGTACATGCCCCGCCTGCAATCCGGATCATTTGCTCCCGGCATAGCAAACTCATCTCCATAATAAATCATAGGCATTCCCGGCAATAACAGCTGAAAAGCCGCTGCCAAATGCTGTTTTTTCTTATTGCCATTACAGAGATGTAAAAATCTTGCTGTATCATGGCTGTCAATCAGATTCCACATAAGGGGATAACATTTTTTATTTAAACGTCCCTTCAAATATCCCAGATTCTGTACAAACTGACTGACGTGGATCTTTTCATCTGCCAGCAGATCGATCATATTCAGATAAAACGGATAGTTCATGACCGTATCCCATTCATCTCCCTCAAGAAAATCTCCTGCATAATGCCAGATTTCTCCAATGATCAGCATATCCTTTTTTACAGCCTTGACCGCTCTTCTAAAATTCTTCCAGAAATAATGACTGATCTCGTCTCCTACATCCATCCGCCATCCGTCAATATCACATTCCTTAATCCAATAGCACGCAACATCCGTAAAGAATTTCTCAACTTCCGGATTTTTCAGATTTAGCTTAGGCATTCCCCCATAGTAGCCAAAACATTTGTAGTTTGGAATCTCTCCTCTTTCACTTTCAAGTGGAAATTTCTCAATATAATACCAGTCCAGATATTTTGATTTTTCTCCCTTTTCCATGATATCCTCAAATGCAAAAAATTCTCTTCCTGTATGGTTGAACACTGCATCCATGACGATTTTCATTCCACGTTTATGAGCTTCCTGCACCAGTTCCCTCAGATCCTCTGTCGTTCCAAATGAAGGATCGATCTGATAATAATCGATGATATCGTACTTATGACTTGAATATGATTTGAAGATAGGTGTCATATACAAAACATCGATTCCCAGATTCTGAACGTGATCCAGATGTTCAATAATTCCTCTGAGGTCACCATGCAGATCATCCATAGACGAAATTGGTGCTTTATACCATTGTTCCTTATCTACCTGTTGTGATGCTGCAAAACGGGCCGGAAAAATCTGATACACGACCTTATTTGCTGCCCAGTCCGGCACCTCAAACATTTCCTCTTCCCGAAGATTCTGCGGGCAATCAAACATTCTGTCCCTGTTTGTGATGCATTCCTTATAAAACTCATAATTGCCGTAATATATTTTTTCACCCTGCATGTCCGTAAATTCAAAATAATATCTGAGACATATCAGATGCATCTGAAGCTGTGCTTCATAATAATCATGAAACTGTGAAGTGGCAATCTTCTTCATCAGAATGGTCTTTTTCGTATCCTTGCGTTCCATTGGTATATACTTATCTTCACAGTGAAGGATAATCTCCTTCATGTCATCTTTTTTAACCTGCACACGTATCACAAACAGATCCTTATCGATTGCGTAACAGAATCTTTTGTCCATGTCATGATAAATTGCTGAATATTCCATAATATTTTCCCTCGTATACTTTCCATTCAAATATTCTCTGCTGCTAATGCACCATGTCCGCTTCCATTTGTATCTACTACTTCTGAATGTACTACTTTTACCAATGTATCGTAATACATTACTTTTCAATGCAATGCGGATCGAGAAGAAAATCGTAAATATTGATTGTAAGAATTCCATATTCATCGTAATGCGGCTGAACAATATCTTTGGTAATAACGATTTTCTTGAAAGAGTCGTCAATCCTTCTAAACGGTCTGATTTCCTGAATGCGCTTTGTTTCATCTGGCAGCGAATATGCCGACTGGATATAGTATCTGACCGAACCCATATTACAAACAAAATCAACTTCCAGCTGCTTACGGGTCACTTTCCCTGCCTTATCTTTTTCTGCAATCGGGATAACACCTACATCGACACTATAACCTCTCATACGCAGTTCATTGTAAATTACATTCTCCATAGAATGAGTCTGCTCAAACTGACGAAAGTTAATTCTTGCGTTGCGAAGTCCAAGATCAGAGAAATAGTATTTCTTTGGAGTTTCAATGTATGCCTTACCCTTGATATCATAACGCTGTGCAGATTCAATCAAAAAAGAATCCTCAAAGCAATCCAGATATTTTTTTATGGTTGCAGAAGTAATTCTGGATTTTTTTACGGTCTTAAATGTATTTTTCAGCTTTTCAGGATTAGTCAGTGAGCCAATCGCAGATGAGAGGATATTCAACAGATCCTCCAACTCCCCAATATTTTTAACATGATTTCTCTTGGTAATATCCCGAATATAAATTTCGTTGAATAAATTCTGCAATGCAGCTGCCTTATCATTTGCACCTTCACGAAGGACTACCAGAGGAATACCTCCATATAACATATACTCAGAAAGCCCCATGTATTTGTCGCCATTGTAAACATTCATAAACTCTGCAAAGCTCAAAGGGTACATATGAATCTCATCACCACGACCGGCAAATTCGGTAGCGATGTCTTTTGACAGGAGCTTTGCATTGCTCCCGGTTACAAATACATCCATATTATCTTTTCGCAAATACCCATTCAGAACCGCTTCAAAGCAATCAAGCATCTGAATCTCATCAAGAAGCAAGTAGTACATTCCGTCATCAGCGACTTTGGAACGGATATAAGCCATGAACTTTTCCGGATCAATCCCACGCTTTTCTTTTTGAATCTGTATCAGACTTTCACCAATCAGGTAAAGGTCATCTGCAGAGTCAAAAGCGAAACGGATGATATGATCAGCATTCACACCATTATTCAACAAATGATGGTAAAAAAGATTATTCAATAAATAAGATTTGCCACATCTGCGAATACCGGTAATCACCTTAATTAAGCCATTATGCTTTCTTTTTATCAGTTTGTCCAAATAGAAATCTCTGCTAATTTCCATGCAGCAAGCCTCCTTGGAATAGATTTTTACAACCTTTTACACTTTTCTATTCTATTATAGCCGCAGGAATAGGGAAAAACAAGATACAGAATCACTTCTGAAATAGATTTTTGCAACTTTTCACATTTTTCTATTTCAAAATCTTCTTATAGGATATATTCCATCTGTCTCTCTTTGGTTTTCAATCCCATTTTTTCATAAAATCTTTCTGCTGAAGTATTTCCTGACCACACATTAAGTGTCACTTCATAGCAGCCTAGACGTTTCGCTTCACTCTTGACATAGTCAAACAGTCTTTCGCCTACATGCTGTCCTCTGGTTTTGGCATCAACACACAGATCATCGATAAAAAGTGATGTAAATGGTAAATTCATTATTTGCATACTTTGTCGTTCCCGGAATAAAAATATCAGGTCTTATATCTGCATGGATCTGAAGCACCTGCTCTAATAATTCCACTAATCTTGGAATGTCTTTTTCATTTGCTCTTCTAATGTTCATCTTCTCCTTCTATTTGTAAAGTCATTCCGTCCACGTTCATTCCAATTTCTTCATAAGTCAGCGCTGCAGCTCCGACATTAATTTTTGCTCCTTTTTTTGTGCCGTCTTTATAATTCGCAGTACAGGTGATAACCACTCCATCTCTGATTGCATCGGCAGCATCTTCATCATTCATCAAAATCGCATACGCAACCTTATACATATCCGTCATATAAAGCTGCATTAATTCTGTGAAAGCCTCCGACTCATACCGTTTCGCTCTTTTCACAAGATCATCTGTTTGTTTTTTCATACTACTTTTCTCCACGTGCGCAGTGAATGTAAGACAGTCGCTTTTCTTCTTTTTTCATCTTACATATATTAGACAATAAAATAAGCATAAAAATATCTCCATCATTTTGCTTGTAATGATGGAGATCTCAATAGATTTGATGGAGATAGAATATCCATATACACAATAAATATCCTCATTTCATCCATATATTATATCGTTTTATGGATTGTTTTTTCATTAAAATTACACTATTTTTTCACTATTTTTCATTACTTCATCGTTTTCGCCAACGAATTGAGCAACGCCAGCCTCTCTGGATTCAGATTCTTTTTCTCATAAAATGCTTCTTTAAAAAGCTCTGCATTTTTCCTTTGGTCATCATCCGGAATATGAGAGTACGCATCCGTAACCATATTGACCTGTGCATGGCCGGAATCACCCTGTACTGCTTTGATATCAGATAATGGTACACACAAGCACGGAAAACACTTTATGCAAAATCTTCCACAGTAAAATCTATAAATGATCCGCAAAGGCAAAGGAAACCGACAGTTTATCATGTTTGGAATTATGGCAGTTCTTTTAGGAAGTGGAGATGCATTCCATCTGGTTCCCCGTGCAGTAGCGCTTTGTACAACTGGACTTGAGAACTTTACTGTACAGATGGGGTTAGGAAAGTGGATTACCTCTATCACTATGACTATCCTAAAATCATCCCCGCCTCAGAATTTGCAACAAGTTGTTGCAAACTTTCTATATCCTTTTATTTTACAGAAGTACTTATTTTTAACTTTTTTCCTTCAGATTTTTATATTGCAAAAATCATATCACCATCTGCAGTATATCCTCTATATGTTCTGCATAATAATCAGCCCCATTCAGTTCCCCTTTCTCACCATATCCATACAGGCATCCTATAAAAGGGCTTTTACAGGACCTGGCACATTCCAGATCCTGTCTCCTGTCTCCGACTACCAGATAAGGGCCACTATATTCCCGGATGATTTCCTGCACAATTTCTGTCTTTGGACGGAATCTGTATGATTCACAGTCATAAAAACGGTCAAACCATCGTTCCATCCCAAATTCCTTCCAGTGTGCCTCACGATATGAAGCTTTACAGTTACTTAAGATCACAAGGTGATATCCCCGGTTCTTCAAAGCTGTTAGCATCTCCTCTGCTCCCGGATACCACACTGCCTTATGTTTCCTGATCTGTCTTATCATCAGATCTCCTACCATCGTGCTTGCCTGCTCTTTATAGCTCTGATCCAGTTCCGGCAAAAATGTATTCCACATCTCCTTACTGTTAAGTCCCAGCCAGCCGGCAATTTCCACCGAGCCTATCTCCCGTTCTTCGGTAACCTTCTGTTCTGTCAGCCACTGATAGGTTTCACGAAATGCCGGTTCATAGATTCCAAGGGTATGATGGATCGTTCCATCATAATCGAATATGATTGTTTTTGTCATCATTTATTTTCCTGTCTTTTAGAGCTGCTTCATCAGATTGACCATCTCAATCGCAGATAATGCACAATCATAGCCTTTATTTCCCGCTTTGCTTCCTGCACGCGCAATAGCCTGCTCGATATTTTCAGTCGTGATCACTCCGAATAAAACCGGGATTCCTGTTGCAAGTTCAACCTGTGCGATTCCCTTGGCAGATTCATTACACACCAGATCATAATGTGAAGTATCTCCACGGATGACAGCTCCAACGCAGATAATTGCATCATATTTTCCTGACTGTGCCATCTTCTGTGCTGTAATCGGAATCTCAAATGCTCCCGGTACCCATGCTGCAGTAATGTTCTCTTCTTCTACTCCATGTCTTACCAGTCCGTCGACTGCCCCTCCCAATAATTTATTCACAATAATTTCATTGAATCTCGCTGCCACGATACCAACCTTCATTCCCTCCGGTGCTACTACTTTTCCTTCTACTAAATTGATCTGTCTCATTTTTTCTTCCTCCTGATATTTGCTGTTTTTTATAAATTTATTTCTTTAAAAATATGACCCATCTTTTCCTGCTTCGTCTTCATATACTTCCGGTCATACTTTTGTGCCGGAATCTCCAGAGGTACTCTCTCATTGATCTTCATTCCGAATTCGCCAAGTCCATAGACTTTATCCGGATTATTTGTCAGTAATCTTAATGATTTCACACCAAGGTCTGACAGTATCTGTGCCCCGACCCAGTACTCTCTGAGATCCGGTGCAAACCCTAACTTCACATTAGCCTCCACAGTATCGTATCCCTGCTCCTGAAGCGCATATGCTTTGATCTTATTGATCAGTCCGATTCCTCGGCCTTCTTGTCTCATATACAGAATGATTCCTCGGCCTTCTGCTTCTACCTGGCGCATCGCTGTCTGCAGCTGCAGGCCACAGTCACATCTGAGCGATCCGAATGCATCCCCTGTCAGACACTCCGAATGTACCCGGCAAAGCACATCCTCACCATCTCCCAGATCACCTTTTACCAGTGCCAGATGATGCTCTCCTGTAATATCATTGATATAACCATACATTTTAAAATCACCGTACTGCGTTGGGAGGTTTGCAACGGCTTCCTCCTTTACATGCTTTTCATGTATTCTTATATAATCCTGCAGATCACGGATCGTAATAAATGTAAGGTTATGCTCTTTTGCCATTTCCCATAGCTGTGATGTACGCATCATAGTTCCATCTTCTTTCATAACTTCACAGCACACGCCGCATTCTTTCAGTCCGGCAAGTCTCATAAGATCTGTTGTTGCCTCTGTATGGCCATTTCGTACCAAAACCCCGCCTTTTCTGGAAATAAGCGGAAACACATGTCCCGGTCTTCTGAAATCCTCCGGTTTTGACTGATCATCCACACACTTCATGATAGTATAGGAGCGCTCTTCCGCAGAGATACCTGTGGTTGTATCTGCGTGATCTACTGACACGGTAAATGCTGTACTGTGATTGTCCGTGTTCTCCGCAACCATCGGCGAAAAGTTCAATCTCGCCGCAATTTCTGCACTCATCGGTGTACAGATAAGACCCTTTGCATAGGTCGCCATGAAATTAATATTTTCCCTGGTCGCAAACTCTGCCGCACATATCAGATCTCCCTCATTTTCTCTGTCCGGATCATCTGTGACCAGAACTATTTTTCCTTCCTTAAGATCCCTAAGTGCTTCTTCAATTGTGTTGTACTGATAATTTTGTGACATAGTGTATATCCTCCTGTTCTAAAACCCGAATTCTTCAAGAAACTCCATCGTAATTCCGGATTCTTTTTTCTCTTCTTCGTTTTTTCTGATGCCAAGCAGTTTTTCTACGTATTTTCCGATCACATCATTTTCCAGATTAACCAGATCCCCCGGCACCTTTTCCAAAAGAGTGGTTTCTTCTCCTGTATGTGGAATGACCGACACCTGAAAACCAGCTTCATCAACCCTTGCAACTGTCAGGCTGATCCCATCAATACAGACGGATCCTTTTTCCACGATCAGATGCAAAATCTGTGGCGATGTCTCAATTGATACCCAGATGGCATTTTCTTCCCGGAGCATGGAACGTATCACGCCAGTCCCATCAATATGGCCGCTTACTATGTGTCCCCCGAACCTGCCGTCTGCAGCCATTGCACGTTCCAGGTTTACCTGGCTTCCGGCCTTGCAGCTGCCAAGACTGCTTCTTCTGATCGTCTCTGCCATCACATCGGCAGTAAATCCGTCCGGCTGAATCGACGTAACTGTCAGACACACACCATTCACAGCGATACTGTCACCGATCCTTGTCCCTTCCAGGACTTTCCGGGATTTCACTGCCAGGATCCCTGATTCCCCTGTCAGCTGTATATAACGGACTTTTCCTTTCTCTTCTACGATTCCTGTAAACATGATTCCTCCTGTTTTTTATCACACACCTGACATTTTATTCGGATATCCTCACCGATCTGGCAGATATCTGTATATTTCAGTTCCACTGCTTCAGACGGCAGTTCAACTCCAATACCCTCTACCGGTGTCTTCCCAGCCACACCGCCAAACAGCTTTGGTGCCACAAAAGCCTGTACTTCCTTTACAATTCCAGCTCGCAGTGCACTGTCATTTAACGTACCTCCTCCCTCCAGGAGGATGCTGTCAATGCCTCTGTTTCCAAGATCTGCCATCAGCTTCTTAAGGTCTATCTGATTCTTTTCGTCGGGACAGTAAATGGTTTCAACTCCCATGGTATGTAATATTTTTATTTTCTCTTCTGCATTTTTCTGTTCTGCATAAGCCACGATCGTCCGGTACTTTTCCGCACTTTTTACAATCTGACTGCCCGGCGGGATCCTGAGCTTACTGTCACACACAATCCTGACAGGACTTTTCCAGCCTTCTACCCGGACGTTTAACATCGGATCATCTGCAAGCACAGTTCCAATACCAGCCATGATTCCCATGTACTGATGCCGCATATGCTGTACTTCTTTTCGTGCAGATTCTCCGGTGATCCATTTTGATGCTCCTGTTTTCGTTGCGATCTTCCCATCCAGTGTCATTGCATATTTTAAAATGACAAACGGCAGTTTCGTCTGCATGTAATGGAAAAACACTTCATTTTCCGCATCACATTCCTTTTCCAGTACATGTTCGGTCACTTCCACACCATGCTCCCGCAAAATCCGGATGCCTTTTCCATGTACCAGAGGGTTTGGATCCTTCGACCCAATCACCACCCTGCGGATTCCGGCGGCAAGCAGGGCATCGGTACACGGCGGCTGTTTTCCGTGGTGGCAGCACGGCTCCAATGTGACATAAATGGTTGCCCCTTTGGGAGATTTGGTACAATGTGCCAGCGCATTCCGCTCCGCATGCAGCTGTCCGTACCGTTCGTGATATCCTTCCCCGATAATTTCTTCATCTTTTACGATCACGGCTCCCACCAGAGGATTCGGGGATACCCATCCCGCTCCTTTTTCCGCCAGTTCGAGTGCTCGCCGCATATAAGTTTCATCTGTCATAAGTTCCTCCATACTACAAAAAGCCCCGGGCAATTTCTGCTCAGGGCTTCTTTCGGATGTGTTCTGCTGCTTGGGCTTCTTTTGGAAAATAAAAAAGCTCTGGAAATAAATTCCAGAGCAAATATTCCAATATCCATCACAGCCGTATACGGTCTCTTGTGTTTCTATCGCTTATCTTCTTTCATCCAGACTGTACTGTCGGCTTCGGAATTGCACCGAATCATGCCTTGCGGCTCGTGGGCTGTACCACCGGTAGGGAATTGCACCCTGCCCTGAAGATATCTATAAAATTGTCTATGTATAAGACTATAATCATTCTTTCCTTCTCTGTCAAGGAAAAATTATTCTTATACTGCCTCCACGGTATAACGTGCTTTCCAGATGCCGCCCGGTGCAATCAGGTTTCCCCACTCCCGGTCTTTTAAATCGCCGGTAAAATCAGCGCTGTCACAGCGTCCATACCAGGGTTCCACACATACAAACGGAACATCCGGACCTGCCGGTGACCAGATTCCAAACAGTGGTGCATCCATCGTAACGGTCAGATACGGATTTCCCTCCATATCACAGAGAGAGACTTCGTGCACATTCTGGTTTTCGATAACAAGTGCATCCGCATCAAACAGATGATCCGTGACCGTAAGATAACTGTCTTTCAGTTCATAATCCACCGTACCATTTCCGACCAGACCATCTACAATTGTTGTACTTGTAAGCGAGCCTGCCACGTCAAAACGAATTTTACAATTCTTCGGACGATTGAAAGCCGGATGTCCGCCAATCGAAAACGGAAGTTCCTCTTCCGAAGGATTTTCCACCTGCCAGAGCACTTCCAGCTTATTTCCCTCTATGTGATATCCAATGCGAAGAGTAAATGCATAGGGATATTTTTCCATAGTTTCCTCATTTGACTGTAATACAAACCAGAGCGTATCCTCCGTCTTGGAATCCAGTGTAAAATCCATATCACGGGCAAATCCATGCTGCCCCATCGTGTAGGTCTGTCCCTTGGTGCGAAACTGTTTTTCTTTTACTGCCCCGACAAATGGAAACAGTACCGGAGAAGTACGCCCCCAGAATTTTGGATCTGCTTTCCACATGTACTCTTTTCCTGTATTTTTACGGACCAGGGATTTTAATTCTGCCCCATGTTCCTCCACTTCGATTGCAATGAGTTCATTCTCAAGCTTATGTCTTGCCATATGTTTTCTCTCCTCTGATTCTATAGATTACGCGTTACCGCTTCGCTTTTTCTTTTCTGCAAACGTCCCCTTAACTGCCGATTCCGAACCACGCAGTGAACCAGCCATTTAAATGAGAAGTTTTCTCACCATCTCAGCATCAAAAGTAACAGATTTCAGATGATCCACCTCAATCTGATACAGCGCATTTGCTGCAATATGCTCTGCCGCCTGCTCCAGATCACGGATACCACTTGTATTCGAATACAGATCCACAATCGTATTCAATGCATCGTCTGTAATGATGCACTCCTCCTCCCGCAGGCTCATACGTTTTAATACCTTTGGCAGCGCAAATTTAGAGAAGATAATCTTCTTTTCCTCAAACGTATAATCCGGGATATCAATTACCGCAAAACGGGACAGAATCGGTGCGCTGATCTGCTCCTTGTCGTTTGCTGTGGCAATCGGATAAACACCAGATGTCGGGATCATACACTCGATATAGTTATCTGTAAATCCCAGATTATCCAGAAGTGTCAGTAAGACATCTGCCGGATTTCCGTTTCCTTTTCCAGAAGCTGCCTTATCCAGCTCATTGATAATAAATACAAGATTGGACTGACCGGACAGGGAAAATGCCTCCATGATGATACCTGGTTTTGCGTTTGCATATACACGGGAGCTTCCTGTCAGCTGTTCCGGATCATTAATAGAACTCATATCCAGGGTAGTCCACGGCAGCTTCAGGATCCTTGCTACTGCATAGGCGATCTGGGACTTTCCGGTTCCTGCAGGTCCGATCAAAAGGATACCGTAAGCAGGCAGTGTATGAGTACGGTTGATCTGAATAATGGTCTCGATGATACGCTGTTTTACACGTTCCATTCCGTATAATTCTTCATCCAGGATCCGTCTTGCCTCGTCTGGATCAATGGCCTCAAAATAATTGCTCTTCCACTGGATGTTCATCATAATGGATAAAGCTCTCTGTGCGTGACGGCGTTCTTCCGGTGAAACCTCATGGGAATTGGCAACTGCCAGGTTTCTTCTTGCCCAAAGACGGATATTGTCAGGAAGGGTCCTTCCCGCGCAGGTCATAAAGTCGGTAATACTCTGTAAACTGGTCAGCTTCATATCATCGCCGTCTTCATCTGCATCCTCTTCCCGGATCTCCTCTGCAGGCGCACTGCTGGCCTGAAGGCGCTCGATCATGTACTGTAAAAAGCCGTCCTCTGCGGAAAGCTTGGTGCCGCCGCCAAAGGCGATCTCACGGATCTTGTATACAGCATACCCATCTGCCTCATTGGAGCCGGAAAGGCGTACATTGATATGGCTCTCGCCCAGCCATTTAAGCAGACTTACAAAGCGGGCATCTACTTTTAAGATATCAGCGCTGACAGTGCCGCCGCCTTCTACCTGAAATTCAAAAGCAGTTTTACGGATGGGATTTGTAAATACACCCCAGGAATGGTGCTCCCATTTTCTATTACTGTTGTCCAGAACCAGGATCGGATGTTCTGGAGAAGCGGTTGTTTCATTGGAACGGATCACAGTGTAGGTGCATTCCGGTGCTTTCTTTTCTTCTTTCGGTTCATCATTAAAATCAAAAACTGGCATTTTTTTCTCCTCGCAGTTAAATATTTACACCATTTTCAAAAAACTCATTCCAAGTTTACCACGGATTTATCGTATCAACAACACTTCTTTTTTCCAAAAACTGCTTTAAATAAAATTTCCCCAGACAAAGCAAAAGCGCCCCGAAGGACGCTTACAACGCA
>OMCT01000871.1_pt1 | contig 20670 bp, 13 predicted proteins | sample 1674301 | NCBI WGS metagenome assembly OMCT01 (sample SAMEA103958158, study PRJEB25191) | human gut metagenome
CTCTTGGAACCATATAAACAACTGTACTACAATATTTTAATTTATAGAACTCCTCGTAAGTCATCTTGTCGCTACCGCCATTCACAGAAACCGAGTAGTTTTGTGAGAAGGCCGACTGGTATATTTCTTTTTGCCAATTGCGATACTGGATCAGGTGATACGTCTCCGGATTGTTAGGATCGTATTTGGCTAAAGCGTCGTTATATACATATCTTACTTCATCGCCTACGATATAGAAGGGATATTGTCCGTTCGAAATGCGTGAATTGACATAGTTGGCATGTTCGTACAGGTTGGTCATTTCCATCAGGCGGGTAGGCTCGGCTATGGTGAAGTTGGCACTTACATTGACTTTGGCCTTTCCTTGTTTACCCTTTTTGGTCGTAATCAGGATGACACCGTTTGCACCGCGCGAACCGTAAATGGCTGTTGAAGAAGCATCCTTCAAGATGGTGATGTCTTCGATATCCGAGGGATTCAGTGCTGCGAGCGGATCCTGATTAATCTGGAAGTCTCCGCTGATACCCGATGAAGAAAATTCACCTGCTGATGCCTGCGGAACGTTATCGATAACGTATAATGGCTGGTTATCGCCGCGTAATGAGCTGGCTCCACGAATGGTGATTGAGGAGGCGGCACCGACAGCCGAAGATGAAGAGCTAACTACAAGGCCGGCTACTTTACCCGACAACAGATTGTCGAGCGAACTGGCTTTAGAGGCATCGTTCGGGTCGGGACGCATGGTCGTCAAAGCGCCGGTCAAGTCACCTTTTCGGGCTGTACCATAACCTACGACAACCACTTCTTCCAGTGCCTGAGCATCTTCTTTCAGTTCTACATTAATAACAGTTTGATTACCTACTGTAATTTCTTGGGTAGAAAAACCGATAAAGGTGAATACCAATACGGATTTCGGTCCCTCCACTTTTAACGAATAGTTTCCGTTCAGGTCGGTAATGGTTCCTACCGTGGTACCTTTTACCTGAACATTTACACCAGGCATTCCTTCTTTTAAATTATCCACTACTTTACCTGTAATGGTCTGCCCTTGAGCCAGTGCTCCAACTGAGAACACTAACATTGAAACCACACATAAACAGAAATACTTTAATTGTGCTTTCATTAATACTAAGTTTTTAGTTAAACATGAAATTGAGAACATTCATTTTTGTTTGTTTTTATTGTTTCTAAACGAAAATCACATTGCAAATTTACAATTGATTACTTTTGTTCACATCCGTAAATAACTATTTTACTTCCACTTTTGGCTAAGTAGTCATTATTAGTCGTTTATATGTTTGTTTTTGGAAGTTTCGCAGGCTTCCACTTTTGATTTTTCACTTCCACTTTTGACTATTTTCCGATATTTATATACCTTTGTGTTAAGAAAAGGACCTGTTATGAGAAATACATTACGATATATCTTTTTATTGTTAATCGTGTGCCTTACAATCGGAGATCAGTTGTATGCCACCAGTAACTATAGTTTCACCCAGATTGGTTTGCAACAGGGAATGCCTTCGTATGTCAATTATGTATTCGAGGAAAGTAATGGGGTCATCTGGTTGGATACGTCTAACGGGCTGATACGTTATGATGGCAAAGAACTGAAACATTATACAATTCCTCTGGTCGGTTCGGAGTATTCATATAGGCGAATCATGCAGATTGTTGAAGATAAAAACCGTCAGTTGTGGTTTCTGACAGTTAACGGACTTGCCAGATATTCGCGAGAGAATGACGAATTCTCATCCTGTTACTCAACCGACGGGCAGTTGGTCGTAGCAGGTGCGGTTTGTAAGATAGAAGACGGACTTATTTTGGGGGCTACTGATCGGCTGTACAAGTATAGCTATGACTCCGGTAAGATTGATGTGTTTGCCGAGCTTCATTATAAAGATAATTTCTTGATACAAAGGATGAAGTTTTGGGATTCGCATACATTGATTTGCTCCAATAGGGAAAAAGATATTCTGCTGTTCGATATTGATAGAAAGAAAGTGCAACCTGCTTTTTTCTCAGGACCCAATAATTTTGCAGATCTCTGCATCGACAATCAAGGATATTTATGGGTCACTGATTACAATAACGGATTAAAAAGATTTGCAAGGGATGGCAGACTCATTACTCACTACACTACTCAGAACTCAGGGCTTAGTAGCGACTTGGTGCTGTGTGTTACATTGATAAACGGATGTATTTGGGCCGGTACAGATGGTGGTGGCATCAATATTATCAACCCGGATAATGAAAGCATACAGGTACTTGAACATGAATCAGGCAATATCCATACATTGCCTGTTAATACCATCCTGCATATACATGGTAGCGAGAAGGGTAACAATGTATGGCTTGGTACTACACGAGGTGGACTGATAAATGTCAGAGAAACCAATATGGTTACTTTTTCCAGTGTAGCATTGGGTAACAGGAAGGGGCTGAGCGAAAATACTGTTCTCTCGTTGTATCAGGAACCCGGCTCTCACGACATTTGGATAGGAACCGATGGTGGCGGAATCAATAAGTTGGATGAGGAACGGAACGAGATTCTGCATTATCCTACTACGTGGGGCGATAAAGTTGTGTCTATATGTGGATATTCGTCCTCAGAATTGCTTGTCTCCATTTTCTCAAAAGGCTTTTTCCTTTTCAATAAACATACGGGTGCAAAGCGTGCCTTTAGGTTGACGCAGAATAAGTTGAGTGACTATATCAAGTACAGTCGTCTTTCGACTAATGTATATAATGAAACTGATGACGCCATTCTGTTGCTGACCAATCCGGTCACTCGTTATTACATTTCAACGGGCAGGACGGAAGAAGTTGTCAACGGCACTCCGGGAATACCACAGGGAATGCTTTGCAGCGCAGGTAGTGACAGTCTGTATTCTTACTTTCATAATACTCAAAATCTTTATAGAATACCGAAAGGCGGAAAACAACTCCAGTCTATGTTTCATTCCGATACGGCTTATTTCATAAATTCTGTTTCGTTAGATCAGAAGGGCACCTTTTGGATTACGGGCAGTGAGGGCTTGTTTACTTTTAGGGAGGGTAAACTGACACATATCGAAAGCTCGTTGTTTCGGGAGGCTAAGTCTGTCTTGTGCGACGAGAATGGTTGTGTCTGGATTGGTGCAGGGCAGGATTTGTTTGCCTATCACCCCGAAGAGAAGAAATTCATATTGTATGGCGAGGCTGACGGATTGCTGAGGAATGAGTATTTGCAGAAACCTAAGCTCCTGTCCAACGCCCGGCGGGTTTATATGGGGGGAGTCAACGGGTTGCTTTGCATTGATGCTGCCGCCGACGAGCTGAAGCTGACTGACGAACGGGATGCCGAAGTGGTTCTTTTGGATTTCTCGGCCGGTGGCGAGAATCTGATGGGGCGATTGGAAGATGGAAAGATATCGCTGCCGTGGAATTGCCGCAATATACAGTTGCGTTTTTTGGTCGAAGGAGATGATATCCTGCGTCCGCGTCTCCTCCATTATACGCTCGATAACCGGCCGGAAAACGCAATTACGAGCTACGACACCGAATTGAACATTCCTTCGTTGGCATCGGGCACTTATCCCATCCGTGTCAGCTATACGAAGAAAGACGGTGGCTGGTCGCAAAGCCAGAAGGTGCTGACATTGGTCATATTGCCTCCATGGTACAAATCCTGGTGGTTCATCACGCTGTTGGGCGTATTGTGTATGTTGCTTGTCTATTGGGCCATTGTTTCGGCTTTGCGTAAGAAAGACAACCGCATTAAATGGATGTTGAAGGAGCACGAACAGGCTATCTATGAGGAAAAGGTCCGATTCCTTATCAACATCAGTCACGAACTGCGTACTCCGCTCACGTTGATATATGCGCCGCTGAAGAAGGTTATCGATTCCATTCAGCCAGCCGATCCTTATTTCAAGCAATTGAATATAGCCTTTAAGCAGGCACAACGGATGAAGGATCTTATCAGTATGGTACTCGATGCCAGGAAGATGGAAATGACCATGACCAAGTTGGACATACAAAGCTACGACCTGAACCAGTGGATCGAGGAAGTATGTGCTAATTTTGCCGACAGTGAGAGTGATACCAATAAAATAGAGTTGCAACTCGACGACAAGATAGGGCGGGTGGCTTTCGACAAGGAGAAGTGTATTGTCATTCTGTCCAATCTGTTGATGAATGCCATCAAACACAGTCCGGCTAAATCGCCTGTCCGTGTGCGTACCGAACGGACGGAAGACGGGCAGTATATCCGTATTTCAGTGTCCGACCAAGGTGTCGGGTTGAAAAACGTCGATCCGGACAAGTTGTTTGTACGGTTCTATCAGGGAAATTCCGAACAGGGTGGAAGCGGCATCGGATTGTCGTATTCTAAGATTCTGGTCGAACTGCATAAGGGTAAAATCGGTGCTTACAACAATCCGGATAAGGGAGCGACTTTCTACTTCGAGTTGCCGCTCTCGCAGACTGTTGCCGGAGACATCCCGAAAAACAATGCCTACCTGAACGAACTGCTGTCGTCGCAGTCGTCCATCGATATCGCTATGCCTGACAAGGACAAAATAAGCAGTGTTCATCTGAAGGACTATGTGATATTGGTGGTGGACGACAACAAGGCCTTGGTTGACTACCTTGTTGATGACTTGAAGGAGTTGTTCAAGCGGGTCTTGGTGGCCTACGATGGTGAGCAGGCGTACAAGATAGCTTGCGAAGAGAATCCGGACATCATTGTCAGTGATGTGATGATGCCGGTCATGAACGGATATGAGCTATGCAAGGCTGTCAAGGAAAATATTGCCGTTAGCCACATTCCCTTTATCCTGTTGACTGCCAGAAACGATGAGGCCAGTCGGCAGTATGGTTACATGCTGGGTGCCGACAGTTATCTGGAAAAACCGTTCGAAATGAAAGAACTGCTGGCAAAGATTGTCAATAAGCTCTATAACCGTGTGCAGACCCGTCGGCATTATCAGCAGGTGGGGAGTCAGCCTGTGCTTGGTGAGAATGATCTGACGAAGAAAGATACCTCTTTCATGGACAAGCTGAACCAGATCATCGTGGACAATCTGGATAATACGGAGCTTGACATTCCTTTCCTGTGCAAGCAGATCGGCATGAGCCGTGCTTCGCTTTACAACAAGCTGAAGGCCATTACCGATATGGGTGCCAACGACTACATTAATAAGATCAGGATTGAGCAAGCCATGAAACTGATAGCGGAAGGTGATTTTAATTTTACTGAGATTTCGGAGAAAGTGGGTTTTGCTTCGGCACGCTATTTCAGTACTTCGTTCAAGCAATACACGGGGAAGACGCCTACCCAATATAAGAAAGAAGCAGAAGGCGGGCATTCTGTCTGATTCAGTCGGCTATTGCTTGCGGATATTTTCCCAGTTGGAGAAATCTTTTTCCTTAACTGGGAAAATTATTGGTGGGAATTTCGTTGTCGGATTGCGGCATTCGGTGAGCCTGTGGCGCATTAAAAAGAATTAGGCACAGACTACTCACCTCCCTGTCATTATGAATAAATCTTCTGACTTCGAAGTGTGTATTCTGTGCCTAAAAAAGACATTTTTCAAAAAGTGTCATTTAAAGGGCTGATTATTATATCTTTGCGGAAAGAGTGGGATTCAAACCCACGGAACAGCAAAAGCCGTTCGCCGGATTTCGAGTCCGGTCCATTCGATCACTCTGGCATCTTTCCTTCCTTTTGACGGTGCAAAGGTAAGATTTTCTTTTATTTGTTATACATTTCCCGCAGTTTTTTTGCGATTTTCTTTCTATTTCCTGCTTTGAGGGCTGATTGCCCGTGAGTGGATGTGGCTGTCGAGGTTCGTTTTTGGAGTCTGTTTGAGGAGAAAATGAACATTTTAGGCTGTATTGTTGTTCTTTTCTTCAGGATTATTCATATATTTGTTGCAAATCCTTAAATAATTAGAGTTATGAAAAAGTTTTTTGGTGTATTTTTAGTGGCCATCTGCTGCCTGGCAATGGCTACGCCTGCACAGGCGCAACTGTTGAAGTGGGGTCTGAAAGGCGGTGTGAACATGTCGAAGATAGATTGGGATGGTGGTGCTAAGGGGAATAAGGATAATAGTACCGGTTTCTTTATTGGTCCAATGGCTGAGCTGACAGTTCCGTTGATTGGTTTGGGCATTGATGGTGCGTTAATGTATTCGCAACGTGGTGAAAATGAATGGAAACAGCAGGGTATTGAGATTCCTGTCAATCTGAAATATACTATCGGTTTGGGTAGTATTTTGGGTGTTTATGTAGCTGCCGGACCGGACTTCTTCTTTAATTTCAAAGATACCAAGTGGGAAGGTTTCGATACGAAAGCTACGCAGGTAGGATTGAATATCGGTGCCGGTGTGAAATTGGTTCAGCACTTGCAGATCGGTGTAAACTATCAGATCCCTCTGGGTGACAGTTTCTCGTGGAAGGGTATTGGCGAAGCCATTAGCGATGAAATAGGTGGCAACGGAAAAACGAAAACCTGGCAGATTTCATTGGCTTATCTTTTCTAAAGAATATATTTTCCCTTATTGGGGGGCGAGGGTGTATCAAATTAAAAGGAGACCGCAGTTTCTTAATTTGATACACCCTCTTTCTGTCTTTTTGTCGTATCTTTGTCGGCACGATGGAAAAGTTTGTCGATGTCATATTGCCTTTGCCCCTGAATGCCTGTTTCACGTATGCCTTGCCGCCGGATATGGACGGGGAGGTGCAGATAGGCTGTCGGGTGGTTGTCTCCTTTGGCAAGAAGAAGTTTTATACGGGCATTGTGCGCAATGTGCACTTCCTGAAACCGCAGGATTACGAAGTGAAAGAAGTTTCGGCCGTGCTCGATACGCAGCCTGTGCTGCTTCCGCTTCAGTTCAAGTTCTGGGAGTGGTTGGCCGATTATTATCTCTGTACGCAGGGCGATGTGTACAAGGCCGCCTTACCTTCGGGCCTGAAGCTGGAGAGCGAGACCGTGGTGGAGCTTAATCCGGACTTTGAGGCGACCGAACCTTTGACCGAACGCGAACAGAAAGTTTTCGACTTGCTTACTGCCGAGCCCGAACAGACTGTGACCCGGTTGGAGAAAGACAGCGGGCTGAAGAATATCCTGTCGGTAGTGAAGTCGTTGCTGGAGAAAGATGCGCTATTTGTAAAAGAAGAACTGAAGCGCACCTATAAGCCCAAGACCGAGACTCGGGTACGTCTGACCGAGGCTGCCCGCAACGAACGTCGGCTGCATTTCTTTTTCGACGAATTGCAACGGCGGGCACCGAAGCAGCTGGACTTGCTGATGAAGTACATCGAACTGTCGGGTTGCTTGGGTGGCAGGACGGTGAAGGAGGTGCCGAAGGCTGAACTGTTGCAACGTTCAGGCGCTACGCCTGCTGTCTTTAACGCGTTGGTGGAAAAAGGTGTGTTCGAGGTGTACCATTACGAAGTAGGTCGTCTCGATACGGTGTCCAGTGGGGGAGAGGAACCGCTGAACGCACTGAACGTGCATCAACAGCGGGCTTACGACGAGATTTTGGCTTCGTTCCGGCAGAAGAATGTCTGTCTGCTGCACGGAGTCACCTCCAGCGGTAAGACCGAGATTTATATCCACCTGATCGAACAGGTCATCCGGCAGGGTAGGCAAGTGCTCTATCTGCTTCCCGAAATCGCTCTTACCACTCAGATTACCGAACGGCTGAAACGGGTGTTCGGTTCACGATTGGGCATCTATCACTCCAAGTTCCCCGATGCCGAACGGGTGGAAGTATGGCAAAAACAGCTGTCCGAACATCCTTACGATATTATTCTCGGTGTACGCTCATCCCTCTTCCTGCCTTTCCAGCGGTTGGGGCTGGTTATCGTCGACGAGGAGCACGAGAATACTTATAAGCAGCAAGATCCGGCTCCCCGCTACCATGCCCGCAACGCAGCTATTGTGCTGGCGTCGATGTATGGAGCAAAGACGTTGCTGGGTACTGCTACGCCCAGTGTGGAGAGTTGGTACAATGCCACCGAGGGCGATAAATATGCATTGGTTGAGCTGAAAGAAAGATACAAGGAACTGCAACTGCCCGAAATCATTCCAGTTGACATCAAGGAGCTGCAGCGGAAGAAGCGCATGAGCGGACCCTTTTCGCCTTTGCTGCTTCAGTACATGCGCGAGGCACTCGAACGGAAGGAACAAGTGATACTTTTCCAGAACCGGCGGGGATTTGCGCCTATGATAGAATGTCATACGTGCGGTTGGGTGCCGAAATGCAAGAACTGCGATGTCAGCCTGACCTATCATAAGGGGCTGAACCAGCTGACTTGTCATTATTGCGGATATACGCAGCCTGTCCCGCGGCAGTGCCCGGCTTGCGAAGGGGTAGATTTACGCAACCGCGGTTTCGGTACGGAGAAGATCGAGGACGATGTGAAGGCCATTTTCCCCGAAGCACGCGTGGCGCGTATGGACTTGGATACGACCCGTACCCGTTCGGCTTACGAACGCATCATCCACGATTTTCAGCAGGGGCGTACAGACATTCTTATCGGTACACAGATGGTTTCCAAGGGATTGGATTTCGATCATGTTAGTGTGGTGGGCATCCTCAACGCCGACACGATGCTCAACTATCCCGACTTCCGTGCCTACGAACGTGCCTTTCAGCTGATGGCGCAGGTGGCCGGGCGTGCCGGTCGGAAGAATGGACGTGGCAGGGTGGTACTCCAGACCAAGAGCATCGATCATCCCATCATTCCGCAAGTGATGCACAACGATTTCGAGGGAATGGTGGCTGGGCAGTTGGCCGAACGTCAGATGTTCCGCTATCCGCCCTATTATCGCTTGGTGTATGTCTATCTGAAGAACCGCAACGAACAGTTGCTCGACCTGATGGCTCAGACGATGGCTGCCAAACTCCGTGCCGTGTTCGGCGCGCGGGTGTTGGGACCCGACAAACCTCCCGTGGCCCGCATTCAGACGCTGTTCATCCGTAAGATTGTGGTGAAAATCGAGATGAATGCTTCGATGGCCCGTGCCCGCCAGTTGCTTGTACAAGTGCAGCGCGAGATGGTGGCTGAGGATCGCTTCAAGTCGCTCATCGTCTATTACGATGTGGATCCGATGTAATATTTATTTCCCTTCTTGATGTACACTTGTCATCCGTTTGCAGGACACTTGCACGGCTCGCGAGCCGTGCAAGTGTGGCTCACGAGCCGTGCTTGTGTCTCTCGCAAGCGTCACTTGTGTGGCTTGTGAAAGCTCCAAAACAGACTTTCACCTGCTGCAAACGACTTTCGGAAAACATCTTTCACCCTTCACCTTTCACAGGAAGAGGCTGATATACAGCAGAATGTGGTGAAAGGAAGAAATCTACGGTGGTTCAATGTATAATTTATCCGCGTTTCGACCCGCTTCAGCTGACTTGTCCGCGTATCTACCTTTCAAAGGAATGTATTCATAGTCAATGGATTATGGTGAAACATCAACCGGAAAACGGTTGGTAAACGCCACAGAATAGCACTTCGTGTAGCTTTGTTTGCTGTTCAGGCAAAGTTTGTTACCTTTGCACACGAATGGCAAGTGCCGGTGTAAACTATAATTGCAATGGAAACAGACAATAAGAAACAGCAACCGAAATATAAGATTTTGTTCGTCTGCTTGGGTAACATCTGTCGTTCTTCTTCGGCCGAAGGGGTGATGAAGCATTTGGTGGAAGAAGCAGGGCTGGAAGAACGGTTTGTGATAGACTCAGCGGGTATTTTAAGTTATCATCAGGGCGAGTTGCCCGACCCTCGTATGCGTGCTCATGCCAGCCGACGCGGTTACGACCTGACGCATCGTTCGCGTCCGGTCCGCACCAGCGACTTCTACGACTTCGACCTGATTATCGGTATGGACGACCGCAACATCGAAGACCTGAAGGAACGTGCCCCCTCGGTGGAAACCGAGCGCAAAATACGACGCATGACGGACTATTGCACCTGTTTCACGCAGGCCGACTACGTGCCCGACCCTTACTACGGCGGTGCTGAAGGTTTCGAGTATGTGCTCGACCTGTTGGAGGATGCCTGTGCTGGGCTGCTTCAAGAATTGATAATGGAAAATTGAGAATGGAAAATGGAGAATTGATAATGGAGAATGAATAATGGATAATGGGGAAGAGTCCCCTCCTATTAATAATTTTCAATTATCCATTTTCAATTCTCAATTCTCAATTATCCATTATCCATGGAACACGTCGTGATAATGTCGCTTCTCGTCGTTCAGGCTGCAGGTGGCGTCTATACCGGCCTGTTGCAGCAGGGCTGCAAGCTGGTTCAGTTGCATGCGGGGTACGCGGCCGATGTAGAACAGGCGGTAGCGGTATGCACTGTCCAGCATTTCCATGATGTGCGTGGCGTTGGGCTCGCGGGCAAAGTCGAAGTTTACTTTCACCAGGTCGTCGTAGGCATAGTGTATCTCGCGTCCGGCACTGACGATGGTCAGTCGGTCGGCTTCTATTTTCAGGTAACAGAAGCGTGTCTGTAGCAGGTACATGCAGTAGAGGGCCATACCGAAGAAGACGACGGGCAACAGGATGCCGGCCGGTAAACTGAGAGTCGTCGTGTGGAATCCGAGTCCGAGGCAGATAATAAAGAGAATGAAATACCAGAACATGTAGAGCGACATGCGCTTATAGACGGCCGGCTGGGGCTTGAAGGATGTCTGTCGGCTGCCGGTCCGGCAGTTGTCGAAGGAAATGCCGCGCGACAGCAGGAAGTGTATCAGGGCTGTGGGGTGTTGGCGCAGATGCACGATCAGTGCCTTCTCTTTGCCCGACTTCAGTTGCAGGGTCAGTATGCCCGATCCGTACAGGTTCTCCTTGCTGTGTTTGTCCGGTTGCGGGGTATAGCGTTGCATGAAGCGGAAGCTGCTGATGTCTTCCACCCGTATGTTGTTTTTCCGCAGAAAGTTTGTTGCGCGGTTTTCTTCTTTGGCAGTGGCTTTCATGGTCAGGGTATTTTAAAGGTTTTACGTCTATTTCTTCAGTTCGGGATAGCTGATGCGCGTGTGATACATCGTTTTCAGCTTCTCCTTGAATACGGCTTTCACGGTGGCGATGTCCTTGAAGGTGATGGGGCATTCCTTGAAGTAACCGTCCTCCACCTGTGAGTCGATGATTTTCTCTACCAGGTTGCTGATGCTTTCTTCGGTGTATTCGGGCAGGCTGCGCGAAGCGGCTTCTACCGAGTCGGCCATCATCAGGATGGCTTGTTCCTTGGTGAACGGATTAGGTCCCGGATAGGTGAAGAGTTCGTCGTTGGGCTCTTCGTTGGGATGTTCGTTTTGCCAGGAGATGTAGAAGTATTTCGTTTTTCCTCGTCCGTGGTGGGTCGAGATGAATTCTTTGATGACTTTGGGCAAGTTGTTCTTTTCGGCCAATTTCAGTCCGTCCGTCACGTGGCTGATGACTACCTGGGCACTCTGTTCGTAGCTGAGGTTCTTGTGCGGATTGATTCCGCCCGACTGGTTTTCGGTGAAGAATACCGGATTCTCCATTTTGCCGATGTCATGGTACAGGGCACCGGTACGTACCAACTGGCTTTTGGCACCGATGCGGTTGGCTGCTTCGGCGGCCAGGTTGGCTACCTGCATGGAGTGTTGGAAGGTGCCCGGTACGGTTTCGGACATGCGGCGCAGCAGGCTGTTGTTGATGTTCGACAGTTCGACTAAGGTGACGTTGGAGGTAAAGCCGAAAGTTTTCTCGAGCAGAAACAGCAGCGGGTAGGTGAACAGCAGCAGTATGCCGTTGATGACAAAGTAAGTGTACATGCTTCCGTTCAGTTTCGACAAGTCGTTTTCGGTGATCAGTTCGAAGGCGAAGTAAACAGTGGCATACGTCAGGATGACTAAGAAGGCTGTCTTGAACAGTTGCGAGCGTTGTGACAGTTCGCGCAGGCTGAAGATGGAAACCAGTCCGGCCGACAGTTGCAGCAGGATGAACTCGTGAGGATAGCGCAGGCAGATCGAACAGATGAGGATGGTTACCACGTGGGTCAGAAAGGCCGTACGCGAATCGAGGAATACCCGGATGATGACCGGCAGCATGGCATAGGGGATGATATAGACGTTGAACACGTTGTTGGCCACCATGATGGCTGTAATGACGCAGTAGAACATGATGAGCGTGAAGAGCAGCGACAGGCTGCCTTTCCGCTGATAGTAGTCTTTGCGGAACAAGTCAAGGTAGAGCATGAAGCAAAGCATGAAGATGCTGACGAAGAGAATCTGTCCCACCAGCATCAGCCGTTTCTGTCCTACCGACTCGCTGCGCTGGATGGACTCTTTGCGGAGGCTTTCCAGTATGTTGTAGGTTTCCTGATCGACTATTTCGCCCCGGTCGATGATTTTCTGTCCGCTCTGTACAATGCCGTTTGCCCACGAATAGTTGTTGAGCACTTCTTTCCGGGCTCTTTCGGTGCGTTCCTGGTCGTAGGTCAGGTTGGGCAGGAGGTATTCGTTGAGCGAGCACTGACGCAGGAGGTCGCGGCGATAGTGCAGCGTATCGGCATTCATCAGGTAGGCATAGGCACTTTTTACCGAAAACAGTTTGTCGGCATTGCGTTGCTGGGCCAGTTTGTCGTCGATGATCATGATGGCCGTCGTGCTGTCTTGCCTGAGTTGCTCAAGGTTGTCAGTGGTCAGAATGCCGGCACTGTAAACTTCGGTCAGCTTTTTCTCCAAATGGCGGAGGTAGTCGGACGAAGGAAGTATGTTGCGCAGGTGGTGCTGGTAGTCGTTTTTCAGCTTGTTGATAGCAGCCTGACCGACGCTGTTGTCTATCTGATAATAGGGCTGGAAGTTGGCGAGAATACTGTCCTGCTCGTGTTTCACTACCTTGTCGTCCTTGTAGATGGGAAAGTCGAAAGTTGCCATCAGCTGACCGTATTTCCAGGGCTTGTCAATGTCAAACTGGTAGTTGAACTTGCCGTCGCGAGGCAAAAAATAGACGATAAGGGCGACAGTACCGATAAAAATCAGTGCTCTATATAGCAAATTTCTGTAGAGGCGGGTCTTTTTCTCGTTGAAATAGCTCATAATGATTGAATTTTTTGCGAAAAGTACAAAAAAAAACCATAGTGTGAAAAAAAAGGCTTAATTTTGCCATCTAAATTATTTATAAGTAAGGAAGATTATGACAGAAAGAAGAGTCAGAGTTCGTTTTGCTCCAAGTCCAACGGGTGCATTGCATATCGGTGGCGTACGTACTGCTTTATATAATTATCTCTTTGCACGTCAGCATGGAGGTGATCTCATTTTTCGTATTGAAGATACTGACAGCAACCGCTTTGTGCCGGGTGCCGAGGAATACATTTTGGAGTCATTCAAGTGGCTGGGCATTCCCTTTGACGAAGGTGTAAGCTTCGGCGGAAATTACGGTCCTTACCGTCAGTCGGAACGTCGCGACATTTACAAAAAATACGTAAAAGTGTTGCTCGATGCCGGAAAGGCGTACATCGCTTTCGATACCCCCGAAGAGCTGGAAGCGAAACGCAAGGAGATTCCTAACTTTCAGTATGATGCTTCGACCCGCATGCAGATGCGCAATTCGCTGACAATGCCCAAGGAGGAGGTCGATGCTCTGATAGCCGAAGGCAAACAGTATGTGGTTCGTTTCCGGATCGAACCGAACGAAGACGTGCATGTAAACGACCTTATCCGGGGAGAAGTGGTCATCAATTCCTCGATCCTCGACGATAAGGTGCTCTACAAGTCGGCCGATGAATTGCCTACTTATCACTTGGCCAACATCGTGGACGACCATCTGATGGAAGTGTCGCACGTGATTCGCGGTGAAGAGTGGTTGCCCTCGGCTCCCTTGCATGTGTTGCTTTACCGTGCTTTCGGATGGGAAGATACGATGCCTCAGTTCGCACATCTGCCCCTGTTGCTGAAGCCCGAAGGTAACGGAAAGCTGAGCAAACGCGACGGCGATCGTCTGGGATTCCCCGTCTTCCCGCTGGAGTGGCACGACCCCAAAACGGGCGAAGTGTCGTCGGGTTATCGCGAATCGGGTTACCTGCCCGAGGCAGTCATCAACTTTCTTGCTTTGCTGGGATGGAACCCCGGTAACGACCAGGAACTGATGTCGATGGACGAATTGGTGAAGCTCTTCAACCTGAGCCATTGCAGCAAGTCGGGTGCGAAGTTCGACTATAAAAAAGGTATCTGGTTCAACCACGAATATATTCTGCGCAAGTCCGACGAAGAGATTGCGCAACTGTTTAAACCCGTATTGACGGAAAACGGCGTCGATGTAAGCAAATACTCTGATGACTATCTGACGAAAGTCGTATCGTTGGTGAAAGGTCGTGTAAACTTCGTGAAGGAACTTTGGGCACAGGCAGCCTTCTTCTTTGTGGCTCCTGTAACTTATTCCGAAAAGGACGTGAAGAAACGTTGGTCGGAAGATACTCCCCGCATCATGGGCGAACTGATGGAGGTGCTGCGCGGCATCGAAGACTTCTCGTCGAAACCGGCTGAAGATGTTGTGATCGGTTGGATTACTGACAAGGGATATCACATGGGTAATGTGATGAATGCATTCCGTCTGGCAGTAGTAGGCGAATGCAAGGGTCCGCATATGTTCGACATTACCGAACTTCTGGGTAAGGAGGAAACCTTGCGCCGCATACAGCGTGCAGTGGAAGTAATCGCCTGAATAATAATGTTAGTATCAACAAGTTGTCCCACTAATTCCTGACACAATGAGCGTACTTTACAATATGGCGATAGCCATTTACGATATTCTGGTGCATCTGGATGCTCCGTTCAGTCGCAAGCCCCGGAAGATGATGAAGGGGCATTGGGTCGTGTACGAACTTCTGCGTCAGCAGTTGGACAAGAAGGTGCGTTATATCTGGTTTCATGCTGCTTCGTTGGGTGAGTTCGAGCAGGGGCGTCCGCTGATCGAGAAGATTCGCGAGTTGCATCCCGAATACGGAATTCTGCTTACCTTCTTTTCTCCTTCGGGTTATGAGGTACGTAAGAATTACCGCGGAGCGGATGTCGTATGCTATCTGCCTTTCGACAAGCCCCGTAATGTGCGCAAGTTCCTGGACTTGGTCAATCCGTGCATGGCATTCTTCATCAAGTATGAGTTTTGGAAGAATTACTTAGACGAATTGCACAGACGTTGCATTCCTGTTTATAGTGTTTCTTCCATATTCCGCCGCGGACAGATTTTCTTTAAATGGTATGGCGGCGCTTACCGCAATGTGCTTCGTAACTTCGATTACCTGTTTGTTCAGAACGAGCGTTCAAAACGGTATTTGGCCAAGATAGGAATCAACCGGGTGATGGTGGTGGGCGATACCCGTTTCGACCGTGTGTTGCAGATACGTCAGGAGGCAAAGGTGTTGCCGCTGGTAGAGGCGTTCAAGAACCACACGATGACTTTCGTAGCAGGCAGTTCGTGGCAGCCGGATGAGGATTTGTTCATCGAATACTTCAACCAGCATCCGGAAGTCAAGCTGATCATAGCGCCACATGTGATTGACGAGAATCATCTGGTAGAGATCATCGGTAAGCTGAAGCGCCCGTATGTACGCTATACGCGTGCCGACGAAACGAATGTCCGCAAGGCTGATTGTCTGATAATTGATTGTTTCGGTTTGCTTTCATCAATTTATCGTTATGGTGAGATTGCTTACATTGGCGGAGGTTTCGGCGTAGGTATTCACAATACTCTTGAGGCGGCTGTTTATGGCATTCCTGTTATATTCGGACCGAAGTACCAGAAATTTCAGGAAGCAATTCAGTTGATAGAGGCGAAGGGGGCTTTTTCAATTAAGAATTATGAAGAGTTGAAAGCATTGCTCGATCGTCTGCTGACCGATGAGGAGTTTCTGAGAGAGACCGGTATGAATGCCGGGCAGTATGTCACAGGAAATGCCGGTGCTACGGATAAGATATTAGGAATGATCAATTTCTGATTATTCGGCATCATTATAAAACGTTTTCAGCCGTCTCTGCGAAATGTTTACGGAGACGGCTGAAAGTGTTTTTGTGAAGGGTGTGTCAAAACTAAAAGTAACTGACATCTTGTTATTTTTAGGCACGGATTACACGGAAAAACACTGAGAAAGAAGAATAATCATCCGCGAAATTCCGTGTAATCCGTGCCTAAAGGAAAGCAGTTTCCTAATTTGACACACCCTCTTATTCTTTGTACCACTGCGAATACATCAGATAATTGTGGGCAATCTTCTGATTCAGCTCTTTGGCTTGTTCGGGATCCACTTTTTTGATGAACTTGGCAGGTACTCCACCCCAAATGCTTCCCGGCTCGATAACAGTGTTGCTCAATACCAGTGCTCCGGCTGCGATGATAGCGCCTTCACCCACTACTGCATGATCCAGAACAGTGGCTCCCATACCTATCAGCGCATAGTCTTTGATGGTTGCTCCATGGATGGTGACGTTGTGACCGATGGATACATGGTCGCCTATTTCGATGGTTGATTTCTCGTAGAGTGTATGCAGCACGCTGCCGTCTTGAATGTTTACGCCGTTGCCGATGCGGATGGAGTTGACGTCGCCTCGCAGCACTGCGTTGAACCAGACGCTACAGTCGCGTCCCATTTTTACATCGCCGACGATGGTGGCGTTGTCGGCTAAAAAACAATTTTCTCCGATTTCGGGAGTAAATCCTCTTACTGATTTGATTAATGCCATATTTCTTAATGAATGTAATGAACTAAAGTTTCGGTTTTAATATCCTTTCGGAAGTCAGGAACTTATAGCAGCTTGTCATTTCGCTACGTTTCGTTAGAACATAAGCCAATAGTTGCATAATAGGGTTATAGCAGGGGGATTTTATTGGCTTTTAACTCCTGAGTCCGCTTAAAGCAGGAATAACTCCTTGTAGCTTCTTTAACTGCTGTAAGTTCCCGTAAAACAGAAACCTGAATATTTAACAGGTTGATATTAAATTGCTTTGCAAGCATTTTCTAACCACTGACGCTCGCTTTCGTCGAGCATGGGGGCAAGTTTTTCGTACACCATATGGTGATAGTCGTTCAGCCAGCCGATTTCTTCGTTAGTCAGCAGTGACTTGATGATGCCTTTCGTGCAAATGGGGCACAGGGTCACGGTTTCGAACTTCAGGTAACTTCCGAACATTCCTTCACCGGCCGGTACGGTTAATACCAGGTTCTCGGTTCGTATGCCGTGGCTGCCTGCTTTATAGACTCCTGGTTCGTTGGATGTCAGCATGCCTGCATGTAGCGTGACCGGATTTTCGTTCATGCGGATGCTCTGTGGGCCTTCGTGTACGTTGAGGAAATGACCTACGCCGTGTCCGGTGCCGTGGAGGAAGTTCATGTGATGTTGCCATATCGGCATACGCGCCAGTACGTCCAGTTGCGCTCCTCGTGTACCTTCCGGGAATACAGCCATGGCCAAATCGATATGACCTTTCAGAATTAAGGTATAGTCGGTCTTTTCTTCCTCGGTCAGGTTGCCTAAGGCAATGGTACGTGTAATGTCGGTAGTGCCGTCCAGATATTGTGCACCAGAATCCAACAGCAGGAAACCTTCGGGTTTGAGTGTAACATCTGTTTCGGGAGTAGCTTCGTAGTGTACGATGGCACCGTGTTCTTTATATCCGGCGATGGTATCGAAGCTTTCGCCTACGTAGAGTGGTTGGGCGGCACGGAATTCATGCAGTTTCTTGTCAATGCTTATTTCGGTTTCTTTGCCGGTTGGAACAGCTTCTTCGAGCCATTTCAGGAATTTGACAAGTGCTACCCCGTCTTTTAACATGGCTGAGTGCATTCCTTCGATTTCCTGCTGGTTGCGTATTGCTTTCAGTAGGCTTACGGGTGACGGACCGGTTACGATTGTACAGTCGGATGGGATGGATGAATATACAGCGTAGTTGGTTTTGGCGGGCTCGGCCAGGATGCTTGTGCCGTTGAGTCGGCTTAAAAATGCTTCAACACTGTCATAGGGGTGTACCTGGATGTCGTTTTGAGTAAGGTATGCTGCAAGCTCGTTGGTTACTTTCTCGGGTTGGATGAAGAAATGTACGGAATCCCGGCCTATCAACAAGTAGCTGATGACAACGGGGTTGCAATGTACATCGTTGCCGCGGATGTTGAGGGTCCAGGCTATCTCGTCCAAGGCAGAGAGGAGAATGTATTCTGCACCAATTTTCTGGATGGATGTACGGATGGTCTCGATTTTCTCTTTACAATTTATGCCGGCATAACAAATGTCGTAAACGAACGCTGGATTGTTGGGAATAGCCGGCCGGTCGGTCCACAATTCGGTCATGGGGTCGGGGATGGCTTTGATGGAAATGCCTGCCTTGCCCAATTCACTTTTTAATTGGACAACTTGCGTGGCAGCAAACATCTTCCCATCGATACCTACTGCATCTGACTCTTTCAAATGTTGGATCAGAAAATCAGGTATGGAGGGCGTTTCAGGCAACATTTCTTTGTAAAGTACGATTTCGGTACCTTCCAATTGCTGGGCCGCTTGCAGGAAATAGCGGGAGTCGGTCCATAGTCCGGCTTCGTGTCGGGTGATAACAACTGTACCGGCTGATCCGGTAAATCCTGATATCCATTTTCTTGATTCCCAGTGTGGAGCCACATATTCACTTAAGTGTGGGTCGGTACTCGGGATGATAAAAGCTGCGATGTCTTCTCTCTCCATTATGGCGCGGAGAGCGGCGATACGTTGGTCAATGTTTGGACTCATAGCTTATATATAATATAGTATAGAGATGATTTTTCACCAAAGTTACTTACTTTCTTTCAATAATTCAACTTTCATTCGTACAAGTTGTCTGTATTCCCTGTCTTTGCAGAAGGTGGAAAGTCGAGGATGGTTTACGTTGGCTTGGCAAAACAGGTTGGATGTTTGGCTCTTTCAGTATGCTTTCCCTTAGGCTCATCATTTGACGGAAAAACATGATTTTCAAGCCGATTCTTCGTTTTTTCTTCGGAAAGTTTTGTGAATAAAGAAAGTATGTGTATTTTTGCGGCTCGAATTAATCGTGAGATTTTTAACCTATTAACAACTAAAAAACAAAAAAATGATTGTAGTACCTGTAAAAGAAGGAGAAAACATTGAGAAAGCGCTGAAGAAGTTCAAAAGAAAATTTGAAAAAACTGGCATTATCAAGGAATTAAGAAACAGACAACAATTTGACAAACCGTCTGTAATTAAGAGACTTAAAAAAGAACATGCCGTTTACGTTCAGAAACTTCAGCAAGTAGAGGATTAATAATTCGTAAATTCCTTTGAATTATTGAATTCTTTTTCATACATTCGTTGCATGAATTAGTGGTGTAACGATATGCTGTTGACAGATGCTTTTATTGAATATTTGCAGTTCGAACGGAACTATTCCGTAGGAACAGTGGCTTATTACAAAGCCGATATTCTTGAACTGCAGGATTTTATAAAAGACAAAATCGGAGACTTGACTCCGTCGGAAGTAGATGCTGAGCTTATTCGCGAGTGGATCATAAACTTGATGGATAAAGGGATTCAGGCTTCTACGATCAACCGAAAGTTGAGTTCGATCCGTTCTTATTTCAAATTCCTGCTGCGCAGGGGAGAGGTTGAAGCTGACCCATTGCGTAAGGTGGTTGCTCCAAAGAAAAGAAAGGCGTTGCCTGTCTTTTTGAAGGAAAGCGAGATGGATCGGGTGTTGGATGATACGGATTTCGGTGAGGGATTCAAGGGTTGTCGGGATCGCCTGATTATAGAAATGTTCTATGTAACAGGTGTGCGTCTCGCCGAGCTGATCGGGTTGAATGATGAAAATGTGGACTTTTCTCTTGCTCAGATAAAAGTGACGGGAAAAAGAAACAAGCAGCGTTTGATTCCGTTTGGTGAGGAATTGAAAAATCTGATGTCGGAGTATGTCAAGCTGAGGAATGATGAGATATCTGTTCGTTCGAATGCGTTTTTTGTTCGGGAGAATGGTGAACGTCTTTCTCGTAGTTTTGTTACTAATCTTGTGAAACGAACTCTTTCGAAGGTGGTGGCGTTAAAAAAAAGAAGTCCACACGTGTTGAGGCATACTTTTGCCACAACGATGCTCAATCACGATGCTAAGTTGGTCGCAATAAAGGAGCTCTTGGGACACGAAAGTTTGGCGACGACTGAAGTTTATACGCATACGACTTTCGAAGAACTAAAAAAAGTGTATAACCAGGCTCATCCTCGAGCCTAAAGAAAAGGAGGTAAATATGGAAGTAAGAATTCAATCAATTCACTTTGATGCGTCAGAGCAATTGCAGGCTTTTATTCAGAAAAAGACTGCTAAGTTGGAGAGATTTTACGATGATATAAAGAAAGTAGAGGTGTCATTAAAGGTAGTTAAACCAGAAACAGCCGAAAACAAGGAAGCCGGGGTGAAAGTTTTGGTGCCCAACGGTGAATTCTATGCAAATAAGGTTTGTGATACGTTCGAAGAGGCAATCGATTTATGCTTGGATGCCTTGGGAAAACAGCTGGTTAAGTACAAGGAAAAAATTCGAAATAAATAAATATCGCAAAAAATTTTGCGGGAAACAAATAAATGTCTAAATTTGCAGCCGTTTCGCACACGATACGGCGAAGCGACTGCAAAAATGCCTCTTTAGCTCAGTTGGCCAGAGCACGTGATTTGTAATCTCGGGGTCGTT